>Ga0065165_1000023_pt1 | contig 251942 bp, 183 predicted proteins | sample AraplaMF_Cvi_mMF_FD_63813 | JGI IMG/M metagenome (GOLD analysis project Ga0065165, IMG submission 63813) | Arabidopsis root microbial communities from the University of North Carolina, USA - plate scrape MF_Cvi_mMF (version 2) (version 3) | ecosystem: Host-associated > Plants > Roots >...
GAGACCAAGCCGATGCTGAATACTTCCCATGGTAATGTTCCTTGGGACGATCTGCACCACGTGCAGCTTTCGAAGACGAACGGCGAGAATGACGGCCGCTGGGTATTTGTGAACGGCAACAACACACCCCGCCTGGCGAGGATCGACTTGAAGACGTTCCGTACCGCGGAAATCCTTGAGCTGCCCAACAGCGGCGGTAACCACTCCTCGCCGTTCATTACCGAAAATACCGAATATGTGGTTGCCGGAACGCGTTTCAGTGTGCCGATGGATGAAGCCGACGGCGACGTGCCTATCAATACCTACAAGAAAAATTTCAAGGGGACGCTCAGTTTTGTGAGCGTTGACCAGAAGGACGGTAATATGGATATCGCCTTCCAAATCGAGACGCCGGGTGTCAATTTCGATTTGAGCCGAGCCGGAAAGGGACCTTCGCATGGCTGGTTTTTCTTCTCCTGTTATAATACCGAGCAGGCGAACACGCTCTTGGAAGTAAACGCCTCTAAAAACGATAAGGATTTCATCATGGCCGTGAACTGGAAAAAAGCGGAAGAATACCTTAAAGCCGGAAAAGGCAGAAAAGTGAAGGTTAAATATGCACATAACAAATACAGCGAGGAAAGCCATACGTCGACTTCCGAGCTGAGAAACGAAGTGGTCGTACTGAGTTCCAAAGAGCTGAAAGACCTGTGCTATTTCATCCCATGCCCTAAATCACCCCACGGCATAGATATCGACCCCACCGGCGAATACATGGTCAGCAGCGGCAAACTTGCAGCGCTGATCCCGGTATTCTCGTTCTCGAAAATGATCAAGGCGATCGAAAGCAAGTCTTTCGAGGGGGATTACAACGGGATACCAGTCATCAAATATGAAGCCGCGCTTTATGGTGAAGTTCAGAAACCCGGACTCGGGCCGCTGCACACCGAATTTGACGGCCGCGGCAACGCGATCACGACTATGTTCGTATCCTCTGAAATCGTAAAATGGAATATCAAGGACCTCAAAGTGATCGATCGCAAGCCTACTTTTTATTCCCCGGGCCACCTGATGATCCCGGGAGGTGATTCTAAAAAGCCTGACGGCAAATATGTCATTTCTTACAACAAGATCACCAAAGACCGCTTTCTGCCAACAGGACCTGAACTCGCTCAAAGTGCCCAGCTATTCGACATTTCAGGGGATAAAATGCAGCTGATACTCGACTTCCCTACCATCGGTGAACCACACTATGCCCAGGCTATCCGGGCCGACAAAGTGAAGGAGCAGTCGATCAAAACCTTCAAGCTGGAGGCCAACAAACACCCATATGCTTCGAAAGGAGAAGCTGAGACCAAAGTGGTACGGCAGGGAAACAAAGTGCACGTGTATATGACCGCGATCCGCTCGCACCTGACGCCGGATAATATCGAAGGCGTGAAAATGGGGGATGAGGTGTATTTCCACGTTACCAACCTGGAACAGGACTGGGATGTGCCGCATGGCTTTGCCGTGAAAGGCGCCAGTAATGGTGAACTGCTTGTGATGCCGGGTGAAACCCAGACACTGAAATGGGTTCCCGACCGCGTTGGGATCTTCCCGATCTACTGTACCGACTTTTGCAGCGCGTTACATCAGGAAATGTCCGGCTATGTTCGCGTTTCTCCCACCGCGAGCAAAGTGGCACTCGTAGGAAATACAGGCACCAACCTGCCTGTGGAATAAGACATGATTCCCATGAAAAAGTCTCAAATGCTTGCCATCCACAGAATACTGCTGATCGTTTCCGGAAGTGCGCTGCTGCTGGTCAATTACTTTCCCATATGGCGCATCCAGCTTAGCGCACCGCAGTATCCGGAAGGTCTCGAACTGCTGATTTACAGCGACAAGCTGGCCGGTAACGTCGATATTATCAATGGACTGAACCACTATATTGGTATGAAAACGTTGCATACAAGCGATTTTGCGGAATTTGGCATACTTCCGTCCCTGATCATCTTTTTTGCGCTGCTTTTCATCGGGGCGGCTGTTTGGGGCAAACGCGCCGGAGGTTATACCGCGATCGCATTGTTTGCGCTGTTCGGTATCGCAGCGATGATTGACTTCTGGAAATGGGAATACGATTACGGGCACAACCTGAGCCCTGATGCTGCGATCATCGTTCCGGGCATGTCTTACCAGCCGCCACTGATCGGGTTCAAACAACTCCTCAACTTTGGTGCGTACAGCATACCCGCCGCGGGCGGCTGGATATTTATCCTTACCGGCATTGTAGTGGCTGGCTGTATGCTTCGTGAGTGGCTCACCGCCAGGAGTACGCAGCGAATGGCTAACCAACGCCGGGTGTTTCTGTCACTGTCGCTCGTTGTCGTCGGTGTCGTTGCCACGCCGTCGTGCGGGCCTTCCGGGGCGCAGCCTATCCGACGTGGAACGGACGCTTGCGCCCATTGTAAGATGACGATCAGTGACCTGCGATTTAGCTGTGAGATGCGCTCTCAAAAGGGAAGGGCCTACAAGTTCGACGATGTCAAATGCATGGTTTCCTTCACTACGGAAGGCGATTTCGACAAAGCAGATGCAGAAGCATTCTATGTGGCCGATTTCAAAACGGAAGAGCTCCGGCCCGTCACAGAGGTGTCTTTACTACATAGTGAACAGCTCAGAAGCCCGATGGGAGGAAACTGCGCGGGGTTCAAAGATGCGGCTGAACTGGCTGAGGCTCAAAACCAGTTTCAGGGAGCCGTCATTGAGTGGGATGTGCTGACCAAATAGTGCCTGATACCGATGATTAACTTCAAAAGCATAAGTCTGTTAATGCTGCTGTTCTTCTGGAAAGACGGAATGGCGAAAGCCTGGGCGAAAACAATCCGGGTGGGACGGCAGCATGCAGTTTCCGGCATCAAGCAGGCGATCAGAATGGCATGTGATGGTGATACTGTCCTGATTTATGAAGGCTGGTACCGGGAAGGTAATATCGTTGTCGACAAGCCGCTCGTATTGAAAGGTGTCGGGCTGCCGGTGCTGGACGGCATGAGGAGGTATGAGATTATTTCCATTAAATCACCTCATGTGACCGTGGACGGCTTCGTGGTAAGAGCCTCCGGTCAGTCGTCGATGCAGGATGTGGCGGGTATCAGGGTATACAACACCCATGATGTTACGGTGCGGAACAATGTGCTGGAAGATAATTTTTTTGGGATTTATTTACAGCAGTCCAAACGTTGTGCCGTCGAAAATAACCGCTTGCGCGCTTTCGGCAAAGCCGAGCACCTGATCGGTAATGGGATACATAGCTGGAAAAGCGACAGCCTTGTGATCGCCGGTAATCAGGTACAGGGCCACCGCGATGGTATTTACCTCGAATTTACAACCCATACGGTGGTCAAAAACAATGTAAGTCATGCAAACCTGCGTTACGGACTGCACTTTATGTTTGCCCACAATAATACTTACACTTTCAATACTTTCAGCAGCAACGGGGCAGGCGTGGCGGTGATGTACACACATCATGTGCACATGAAAAATAACGTTTTTAAAGACAATTGGGGCGATTCGGCTTACGGTATCCTGCTCAAAGAGATCTCGGACAGCGATATCGAAAATAACAGCTTCCTGGGAAATACAACCGGTATTTTCATGGAGGGAGCTTCCCGAATCCGCATCAAAAAGAATGCATTTCAGGCCAATGGCTGGGCATTGAAAATCCAGGCGAGCTGCATGGACAACCAGGTTGAAGGTAACAATTTTCAGGGAAATACCTTCGATGTCGCTACCAACAGTTCATTGGTACTGAACACATTTGACAGAAACTACTGGGACAAATACGAAGGCTATGACCTGGATAAGGATGGGATATGGGATGTACCCTACCGGCCGGTCAGCCTCTACTCGATGATCGTTGAACGCTTCCCTGCCGCGATGATCCTCTTCCGGAGCTTTATGGTGAGCCTGCTCGACCGAACCGAAAAGATGATACCCGGCATGACGCCCGAACAACTCAAAGACGCGCTGCCCGCAATGAAACCCGTGATATTATGATTTCCGTACAGAACATATCCAAACAGTTCGGCAAGTTTAAAGTACTCAGTGATGTTTCTTTCGATTGCCGGCGGGGGGAATGCGTTGCACTTATCGGCCCCAACGGCAGCGGTAAAACGACGATCATCAAGTCGATTCTCGGCATGGTGATCCCCGATAGCGGTGTGATCAGTTTTGAAGGTAAAAACATCACCAATGACTGGCTCTACCGCAGCAATATCGGCTATATGCCGCAAATCGGCCGCTATCCTGAAAATATGAGCATCGGGCAGGTACTCGACATGATGAAAGATATCCGGAAGCTGCCCGAAAACCTCATTGACCAGGAACTTTTTGAAGCATTTAAAATAAGGTCCCTGCTCGACAAGCGCATGGGAACGCTCTCCGGCGGAACCCGGCAGAAAGTGAGCGCCTGCCTGGCATTTATGTTCGGCTCGCAGGCGTTGATCCTCGACGAGCCCTCAGCAGGTCTGGACCCATTGTCATCCGAGATCCTTCGCGAGAAGATACTTTCCGAAAAAGCGAAGAACAAGTTGGTGATTATCACCTCCCACGTTTTGAGCGAGCTCGACGAGCTTGTTACCGAAGCGATTTACATGCAGGACGGAAGGCTCAGGTTTCACAAAACAATGGAGGAGCTGCAAAACCAGACAGGAGAGATGAAGCTGGCTAGGGCCATTGCCGCCATGGTGCGGCAGGACGACCGGAAGCTGGCAGCACAAACCGCTATCCAATGAAAAGGCTATGAAAAAGATGATTAAATACATCATTGCGGACATTCTGCGCAGCAGGGTCATGATCGCTTACACCTTCGTGCTGCTGGCGATCTCACTTTCGGTTTTTGCGATGGAAGACAATCCCGCGAAAGGCATTCTGAGCCTGTTGAATATCATTTTGTTCATTGTCCCGCTGGTCAGTATCATTTTCTCGACCATTTACATTTACAACAGCAGCGAATTCATTGAACTGCTCGTAAGTCAGCCATTACAGCGTAAAACGATCTGGCTGAGTATGTTTGCAGGACTTGCCATTTCGCTCAGCCTGTCGTTTGCGGCGGGAGCGGGCATTGCGATTCTGATTTACGCAGGGTCGGTAACAGGACTGATCATGATCGCTTCGGGCATTTTGCTCTCGGTCATCTTCGTCGCGATATCGCTGCTGGCTTCTGTCAAAATCCGTGATAAAGCCAAGGGTATCGGGGTTGCCATTATGCTCTGGCTGTATTTCGCGATGCTTTTCGACACGCTGGTGCTGTTTCTCCTGTTCCAGTTTTCGGACTACCCGATCGAAAAGGGAATGGTAGCGCTCACCGCATTGAACCCTATCGACCTAAGCCGCGTGCTTATCTTGTTGCGTATCGACGTTTCGGCGATGATGGGCTATACAGGGGCGATCTTTCGGCAATTTTTCGGAAGTAGCAGCGGCATGCTGATCGCGCTGGCTGTGATGCTTGTCTGGATCGCTGTTCCGCTCGGCATTTCCACGATCCGCTTCAAAAACAAGGACCTGTAAAAACATTCAGTATATACTTTTTAGAACAACCACTCATGGAAACCATACCTACCCTCAATGTTACCGTAATCGAACCCCGTTTCAAGCACGCGACCATTTTTCAGCATTTCGACGCGCTGCTGCCCGGCGATGCATTTGTTATTTTCAACGATCATGATCCCAAACCGCTGTACTACCAGCTGCTAGGCGAGCGGGGGAATGTATTTACATGGAATTATTTGCAGGAGGGACCCGAATTCTGGCAGGTGAAAATTGTCAAAAAAGGGGTAGACGACGTCGGGGAAACCGTGGGGCAAATCGCTTCGAAGGACATTCGGAAAGCCGATGCATTCCGTAGGCTGGGCATTGATTTCTGCTGCGGCGGGAAACGGAAACTGAAAGACGCCCTTCGCGATGCGGGCGTAACACAGGAGCAGTTCGAAGAAACGCTGGCAGCCGCTGCTGCAATGCCTGCCTCGCAGCAGCCATTGGATTTTGCCGCTTGGCAACCCGGCTTTCTGATCGACTACATTGTCAATGTTCATCATCAGCATGTCAGGGAAAACGGCCCTGTTATCGAAGGGTTGGCGGCCAAGGTAGCAAGCCGCCACGGCGACCGCCATCCTGAGTTGTTCGCACTCTCGGAGCAGGTGCAGCTGTTGCTTTCGGATTTGTACAGCCATCTGGAAAAAGAAGAAGGAGTTGTATTTCCTGCCATTAAACAACTGCTGGAGGCCAGAGATAAAGAGGGTATGCAAGATGCTCCGGACCTGAACCTGGTTATTGGACTTATGGAGGTGGAGCATGCTTCGGCAGGGGACGATCTTAAAAGACTCAGGAAGATCAGCAATGATTACCAGTTGCCGCAGGCAGCCTGCAATTCGTACACCTATCTGTTTGAAAAGCTGAAAGAGTTTGAAAATAATCTGTTCAACCACATTCATCTGGAGAATAATATCCTCTTCCCCAAAGCACTTAAAATAAGTCAGCAGCTTTCGGGCTAGTTAATGTAGGACTATAAAGCAATTCATAGCATGGTCACAATCACCCGTCGCACCCGGATCTCGGAGGTCATCAAAAGCAACCCTGCCAGTATCGAGGCAATTGCGTCTGTGGCAAGGCCGCTCGAAAAACTCAGAAACCCATTGCTGCGTAAGATTATGGCTTCACGGGTTACCCTGTCCGAGGCTGCTGCGATAGGCGGTTGTGATCTTCGGGATTTGCTTGCAGCACTTGCGCCGCTTGGTTTCAGATATGAACACGATATGACCGAAAACTCGAAAACTGAAAGCGAAGGCAAGCCAGGATGGCTGCTGGCTATCGCACCCGACAAGATCCAAGCGATCGACGTAAGACCGGCTATCCAAAGCGGAGCCGACCCGCTTAAAACCATCCTTGAAATGTTCGGTGCCATGCGGGATGGCGAGGTGCTTTGTGTGATCAATTCGTTTACGCCTTATCCGCTGATCAACCTGCTGGCGAAGCAATCGCTGGCATACATTGCCGATAGCCCGCAAGGTGAGGTGTATACCTGGTTTTTGAAACGAATACAGGACGACGTGCCTGCGCCGGGCCCTACCAACGGGGGTGTTCACATGGACAGAAATGAGGTTTTCGAGGCGGCGGTTGCCAGGTTCGAAGAGAAGCATATCCGGCGGATCGACGTCCGCGCATTGCCTGCTCCCGGTCCTATGCGGGCGATCCTAGACGAGTTGGGCTCGCTTCCGGCGGGTCACGCGCTGTACGTGTACCACAAGAAAGTACCGGTGTATTTACTGGAAGAAATACGGGACCGAAATCTCACCGTTCGTATCCTGAACCAGGGCGACGGTGAAGTACGGGTGCTTATTCACGCCAACGATCCATTGCCATGAGCGAAATGCCTGTCACCAAAACACCCCCGCTTTGGGTAGTGGTGCCATTTTATGCTACCGGTGCATTATTTTTCCTGGCTTTGACAATCCTGCTGTTTCTCTCTGCCCATGATCTGACAGGTCATTATTTCAGCCCCCACCTGCTGGCCATCGTGCATACCGCTGCTTTGGGCTGGGGGACAATGATCATCTTCGGGGCCGCCTATGAGCTGCTGCCGGTGCTTTGCGAAAACAATTTGTACAGCAACCGTCTGGCGCTATTTTCCTATGCGTTTCTGGTGAGTGGGATTGGCTTCCTCATTCCGGCCTTCTGGTCGTTCAGCGCCGGATCGATGATGATTGCAGGAGGAGGTTTTGTGTTTGCGGCAACGCTTTGTTACGTGCTCAATGTGCTTTTTACGTCCGGTACCGGCGACCAGCACGCATTACACCAGAAGTTCCTGGTTACTTCGGCGCTTTGGCTGTTGGTAACCGTTACGCTGGGGCTTTGTCTGGCAATCAACCTGCGTTATCCGTTTATGACCCGCAATCATCTGGAAATTATGAAACTACACGCGCACGCCGGCCTGGGCGGCTGGTTTTTACAACTGATCACGGGTGTGAGTATCAAGCTGGTGCCAATGTTTCTGGTGTCAAAACCGGTCAAAGCAACATGGTTGAAAGCGGCCTGGATTTTGCAGAATGCAGGGCTGATAATGTTCCTGCTCGACGGTCATTTCAGCGTTAGTTCCGGGCGCGATTGGATTTACGCTGCCATTTCCGGAATCGGCATAGCCGCCTGGTTGCGCTATATCAACGATGCACGGCGAAATCGGCTGCGAAAGCGGATCGACATCCCAATGAAACTTACGCTCTTTTCCTTCCTGTTCATTGCAATGGCTGTCGTACTCGTTCCCGTGGTCCAAAGCAGCACGCAGCCCAAATGGGCTTTAATGTACGGAACACTGCTCTTCCTGGGCTGGCTTACATCGCTTATTTTGGGACAAACTTTCAAGACATTGCCATTCATCATTTGGAACGAAAACTATAAATACCCCGAACCGGGGAAAACGGTGCCGCTTCCCAAAGATCTTTATTCGGAAACTATGCTCAACTTCCAGCACTATCTCTATTATGTTGCCATGGTTTCATTGCTGGCTGGTATGCTGCTTGGCAATACAACCGTAATCCTGGCGGCCCTTGCCATATGGATTCTTGTAGCGCTGTTATATGTGGCTAATGTGGGCAAAATCCTTCTTCATCCAACTTTTTTAAGATATGGACACCTTGCATGAAACGAACCTGGACGTTTTAAAAGAAAGGGCGACCCGCGCCCTGAAAACGGTCATTGATCCGGAGCTATTTGTCAATATCATCGACCTCGGGCTGGTTTATGACATGCTGTTTTTCGCGGAATATATTCAAATCAAGATGACGCTGTCGACCCCGCATTGCCCGCTGGGGGAGACCATTATCAGTAGGGTGGATCAGGCGATGTCGGCAGAATTTCCGGATAGCGAGATAATCGTGACGTTGGTGTGGCAGCCTGCCTGGGATCCTAATTTGATAACCGATGAAGGGCGGGCTGAGTTGTACTTGCCTTTATAAAAAACAAGGGGAACCAGACTTTGTTCAGGCAGGACAGTGCCGCTCGTGGAGCAGTAGGAAAAACGGTTCTTCGGTTGCGGGCGTCACGGGAAATCGGTAATTTGAAAGCCGCTTTACAACCATTCCTGATCACTATGCAATATTTCAAAACAAGCCGCATCGCGTTGTTCCTGTTTGCGAACGTTTTTCTTTGGTCGGCCGTAGGTTTTCGCGTGCCGGGCCGCTGGGTAACGCTTTTCGACGGCAAAAAAGTGGAAGGCTGGCACAGCTACAACCAGCAACAGGTCGTGGGATGGTTCGTAGAAAATGGTACGCTCACGACCGACGGTACAGGGGGAGACCTGGTTACCGACAAGGAATATGGCGATTTCGAGCTCGAATTTGAGTTCAAAATCCCGCAACGGAGCAATAGCGGCGTGCTATACAAGGTAGTGGAGCAGCCGGATATCAAACGGACAGTCTTTTCTGCACCTGAATATCAGATCATCGACGACCAAAATTATGTGGTCAAGGATTCGACTGGAAAGAGTATCGGCTTGAAGCCCGTGCAGCTTTCCGGTGCAAACTACGATATGAACCCGCCGCTGGACGCGACGGCTTTCAAGCCTGCCGAAAGCTGGAACACTGGTAAAATCGTGGTGGCGAAAGACCACATCCAGCATTTCCTGAACGGCAAACTGGTGGCGGATTACCAGTATGGCGATCAGGCCTGGAAGGAGAAGGTGGCGAAAAGCAAGTTCCGCGACTGGCCCTATGCGACTCCTCACCACCGCGGTAGAATCGCCCTTCAGAATCACAATGCGAAGGAAAAGGTGTGGTTCCGTAATATTCGCGTACGGGAATTGGAATGACGCAGACCAACCAACACCTCGCGTCGGATGGTTTTCTGACAGTTGTTCAAGTACATCTAACACCGGCCTGCCATCCTTAACTGCCCTGTAATAAAAGACACTCGTACTTAATTGCAGAACTCGGTATCCCCGCTCAATGCCAGATCCGGTTTCGTGAGAAATTTTTGGGGGTTTACACGGGCCGTCAAACTAAACAATCCAGTAAAGACAGGTAGGATGTACCTGGGTTCAACTTTTGAGTTTTTGTCAATAAAATGGCCAGATTAACATCCCCAATTTAACTTGAATGTAAATGAATCGAAAAGTATTGATCGTCACCGGCGACGGTGGTGAAAGTTATGAAACACTCTATGCCGTGCACCGCTTCCAGGAAGAGGGGAACATTGTGAAGATCGCAGCACCCAGCAGACGCCGCCTTAACCTGGTAATGCACGATTTTGAACCAGGTTGGGATACATATGTTGAGCGACCAGGCTATTGCCTGGATTCAGATTTGATGATTGACGAAGTGGTGGTAGGCGACTATGATGCCATACTCTTGTTGGGCGGCCGCGCCCCTGAATACCTGCGCAACCACGCAGTGCTGTTGGAGATAGTCCGCGAGTTTGACAGGCAGGGTAAATGGGTGTTTGCCATCTGCCACGGTATCCAGATTTTGGTAACAGCAGGATTGGCCGATAATCGAATACTAACGGCCTATGAACATGTACGCGCAGAAATTGAGATGGGGGGCGGCACGTATTCCACCCGGCAGGCTGTTCGTGACGGAAATATCATCACAGGACAAACCTGGCAATCACACCCGGAGTTCTACCGTGAAGTTTTTGCATGTTTCAATCAGGTTTCAACCCATGTGAGCCGGACGCTATGACGGGCGGTAGCGGCAACCTTATCGCCCTGGTTCAAGGCTGCTTCGGCCCAAACGCGCCCGAATCCACGGGAAGCACCGGTGATAAACCATACTTTGGGCGGATTTTTACTTTGTTGTATCATAACGGTTGATGGATATTAATGATACCCGCTGGCTCGGGATATCGGCCGGCGCCCATAGCCCGTATGGTGCACGCAGCTTTCAGGGAAGCCTCTCTGCCGCTATTTCCCTTTGAGCGGATAATCGGCTAACCGAACAAAGGAGTAGCCCGATGCGAGTAGTGCCGGAATCACTGATCGCAGGGCCTCATAGGAATTCCATTCGGGATGATTGAAATGCATGATGATCAGCGCCCCCGGCCTGACGTGTTTCATAATACTGCTTTCGATGATCGCTTTCGGGGTATTAGGTACCGCGTCGCCGGAAAGTACGTCGAAACTGATCATCGTTACGCCCAGCTGACGGGCGATTTTGGCGCAGGCTTCGTCGGTAAACGCGGTTGCCGACCGGAAGAACAGCGGCCTTCTTCCGGTAATGGCCTGGATTTTGCGCTCGTTTGCTTCTATCTCATCGAATGCGTCGGCAGCATCGGGGGTGCCTTTGATACCATACTCGCTTTCGCCGTCGACTGAGCATGGGTGGTGGTTCAGCCCGTGGTTCTCGATTTCGAAGAGCTTATTTTCGCTCAATTGGAGAAAAGTGCCATAATTCGCGTCGATCCACTTGCCGGTCACAAAGAGCGTGGCCGGAATTTTCATCTTTTCCAGGTAGCCGATCAGTTCGGCGTCGTAACCGCTCCCGTGCGGACCACCGCAAGCATCGAAGGTCAGCGCGAGGAGTTTTTTACTGGTAACAATATCCTCGTCGACTCCCTTGACAAATTCCCCCCAACTGCCCGGATTGGCATGCGCGAATTCGGCTGATACCTTTGCTTTCAACGTAAGATAGGACGCATCCTGATAGAGGTTTTTGATGAATATCTCATTCTGAATGTTAGCGGGGCTTGTTTGAGCGAGCGATATTGCCCCGGTCAGCAAGCATAATTCCAGTATTAAGAGCACGGTTTTCATGGGCATAGCCAGCGTTGATGCTTCTAAAATACGGATTATGACGATTTATCTGGCCCAGCATGGATGATAATGCAATTCATGGATCCGGTTCCGGGAGGCGGTACTTAAAACTTGTATCCCAAGTGGATGGTAGGAAAGACGGACCATGGAGACCGGGTAGTGCTTTACCTGTTTCGGCTCAACAATTTACCTGTTACAAAATCATCAAAAAACTGCGTCCGATAAGCATCGCCAATCGGGATTTCATACTTGTCGATAAAGGCGGTGTTGTTATCAAAGGACATCACCCGGCCCATATTGATAATGTATGACTTGCTCACACGCGCAAATGTATTTCGTGGCAGCTGGTCGTAAATGGTTTTAATATTCATGGCGGTAATTACCTTCTGCGATAGGGTCTGAATGACTACATAATCCTTCAAACCTTCTATGAAAAGGATATCATCGAACTGTATCTTGAAAATGCGTCTTTCGGCTTTTACGAAGAAGTAGCCGTCTGTGACCTGTTGTATGCTGTTCGCCGAAATAGGGCCCGATTTCAACAGGTCCAGGTAGTTGGATGCCTTATGAACAGCCCTGTGAAAACGCTCGATCCTGACCGGCTTTATCAGATAATCCACCGCTTCCACCTCGTAACTATCCAAAGCGTATTCCGCGTACGCGGTCGTGAAAATTACCAATGTCAATGGCGGTACGGATCTGGCGAAATCGATGCCGTTCATTCCGGGCATTTGAATGTCCAGAAAGAGCAGATCCACCGCCTCGTCGGATAGGAACCTGGCTGCGGCATTCGCACTGTTATAAGTCCCGACCAGTTCCAGGCCCGGCGTTTTACTTATCAGGGACGCAATGCCCTCTCTGGCCAAAGGCTCATCATCGACGATGATACATTTCATAACTTTATGATTAAGCTTAGCGAATAGGTTTGTGCGGAATCCTCTGCCTTCAAAACGTGCCGATCGGGGTAAAGCAAAGACAGCCTGCGTTTAACGTTTGTCAGTCCAAGGCCTCCGGGACCGGGCAACGTAGTGGCCAACTGAGGTTTTGAGTTGATGCATTTGAAACTCAATTCACCGTCGCGGACGCCGAAATAGATATGAACCCAGGACCCGTTGTCGGCATCCAGGCTGTGTTTCACCGCATTCTCGACAAAGGTCATAAACAGCAGGGGAGCGACCTGGATACCGGTAAGCTGTCCTTCGTTTGAAATGGTAAACTCAAAATTATCCCGCCTTATTTTCTCCATATTGAGCAGGTCGTGAATAAAGCGAATCTCGGAGGTTAACAATACCCTGGGCCTGGCGCTGTCGTATAATTGGTATCTCAAAAAATCGCTGAGCTTTTCGAGTACCTGGGACGCTTTTTGCGGATCCTTTTGCGTAAGTACATTGACATTATTGAGCATGTTGAACAGGAAATGGGGATTAATCTGGTTTTTGAGCTGTTCCAGTTCGGCGGATTGCGTCAGGTGTTCCAGCTCGCCGATACGCTGGGAATCGATCAGCCAGCGCTGAAATAGCTTGATGGCAGAAGAGGCTGCAACCCATACCAGGGATATGAAGACATATTTTGCCACTCCCCAGTAGGGTGTGGTAGAAAAGCCATTGGCCTTGTAATTGAAAAAGACCAGGGGATAGGCGATGGTTATAAACAACGCGATGGCTGCCACAAACCGGACGTGTCTGTTCTTGAAGAGAAAATGCGGGACCAGCAAATACATATTCGTGTACAGAAGGGACACGAAAAAAATGAAGAAACGCAGTTTAAGCAAGTCCTCGGAAGTGTCGCTGTCGCCGGGCTCCATACTCAGCACAAAAGTACCGAGCATGAATACCAGTACCAGGTGCCGGTATATCCGGTACTTTCGCGCAATCAGCAATTCCATGTATGTATCGCGGGCTGAAAGTCCATTGGCTGGTTCCATTCTTGTAATTTTCACTTTTGCAACTCCAAGATAACGATCTGAATGCTGCGCAAATGCTGAATTATACAAATGGCTTGGTTTATTATACCAACCCATACCCCTGACTTCCATTGCGACGCAGGCCGGGGTTCTATAATGCCCGGCTCCTTTGGTATAAAAGTTAGGCTCCTTCCTATAATTTGCAAAAGCCCCTGAGGCATAGAAAAGTAGCTTTGTTCGACTTCAATCCTATTTTATGAACAAATTACTCATCCTGGGCATGTTGCTTTTTGCCAGTTTAAGCGGCATTGCCCAGAAAAGATATACGATTAGCGGCACTGTGACCGACAAAGCGACCGGTGAGTCGCTGATTGGCGCGACCGTTAGCGTGGAAGGCGCTCATGAGGGGACGGTAACGAATGAATACGGCTTTTTCTCCATCTCCCTTCCCGCGGCCTCGTACACCATCTATGCGAGCTATATCGGATACGCACGATACGCGGAAAAGGTGGTGCTCGATCAGGATTATAAGTTAAAGGTGCCATTGGTCGCCGAAGGCAACACATTACAGGAGGTAGTCGTAAGCGATAAAGCCAAAAACGAGGCGGTGACCTCGGCGCAGATGGGGCGGGAAAGCTTGAATGTGAAACAGTTGGCTTCGCTGCCGGTATTGTTCGGTGAAAAAGATGTGATGAAAATCGTCCAGCTCTTGCCGGGCGTGAAAGCCGCTGGTGAAGGCAGCACCGGCTTTTATGTCAGGGGAGGTGGGGCCGACCAGAACCTGGTCCTGCTGGACGAGGCCATCGTTTATAACCCCTCACACCTGCTGAGTTTTTTCTCAGTCTTCAATTCAGATGCGATCAAGAACCTTACGTTGTACAAGGGCAACCAGCCTGCGCAGTATGGCGGACGTTTGTCGTCGGTCATGGATGTGAAAACGAATGATGGTAACGATCAGTCATATCACGCAAGCGGCGGGATCGGCCTGATCGCCGCCCGGCTAAATGCGGAGGGCCCGATCGTAAAAGGCAAGGGGTCATTTTTAGTGAGTGCGCGACGTACCTATGCCGATGCGTTTCTCGGGCTGTCCGGCGATTCCACTGTCCGGAACAACCGGCTGTATTTCTACGATCTGAATGCCAAGTTCAATTACAAAATCACCGACAAGGACCGGGTTTATCTTTCCGGCTACTATGGCAAGGATGTCTTGGCATTTGGAGACGTTTTGGGCATCGACTGGGGCAATGCCACGGCAACCCTTCGATGGAATCATGTTTTTAGTTCGAAACTATTTTCAAACACTTCTCTTATTTACAGTGACTACCGTTACAAAGTCCACGTAAATACCGCCGGCGTAAACGGCAACATGTTGTCGTCCATCAAAGACTGGAACTTCAAGGAGGGACTGGATTATTATCTAAACAGTAGCAATTCCCTGCATTTTGGATTCAATTCCATTCACCATACCATCACGCCTGGAATTATCACCGCCAGCCCGGCCGTCTCGGATACGGCCAATTCACGAACGTGGGAAAATGCGGTGTACGTCAGTGACAGTTGGAAGGCAACAAGGAAACTTAACATAGACGTCGGGCTGCGATTGAGTGCTTTTGTGGTGCTGGGAGGCGATTCCAGGTTCTATACGCTCGACGACGACCGCCAAATCGTGGATACCCTTCGATTCGCGTCGAACCATGTGTTCAAGACCTATGTAAATTTTGAACCCAGGATATCTGCCAGCTACCAACTGGGCCATTCGTCATCTATTAAGGCGGCTTACGCAAGAAACGCGCAGTACCTGCATCTGTATTCCAATTTCATTACGAGCAATCCGATCGATAAATGGGTGGCCACCAATAACATTATCAAGCCGACGGTCGCCGACCAGGTGTCGCTCGGTTTCTTCCGGAATCTTAAAGAAAATACTTACGAATCCAATGTGGAGGCGTATTACAAGGCGATGCATAATGTGGCCGATTACAAAGACAATGCCCAGATTTTGAACAGCAACGAACCGATAGAGCCCCAGCTTTTATTCGGGCAAGGGCGTGCGTATGGTATTGAATTCAGTGTAAAAAAGAACGAAGGCCGGTTAACGGGGTGGTTGTCTTACACATTGTCGCGAACAGAACTTCGGATCAACAGCGTAAACGACAACAAATGGTATCCCGCCATCCAGGACCGTACCCATGATTTGTCCATCGTGGGAATGTATAAATTATCGAAGAAATGGACGTTGTCGGCCGATTTTGTTTACTATACCGGTAATGCCGCTACCTTCCCGAGCGGCAAATATGAGATCGACGATCAGGCAATACCGTACTACACGGGGCGAAACGAATACAGAAGACCGGCCTATCACAGACTGGACGTGGGTGCTGTTCTGAAATTGAAGGAACGTAAGCGTTTCTCTTCCGAACTCGCTTTCAGCATTTACAATGCCTATGGAAGGCAGAACCCGTACGTCATCACTTTCCAGACTGACCCCGACGATCCAACCAAGACCCAGGCGCTCCAGACCTCATTATTCAGATGGGTGCCTTCTATTTCCTACAATTTCAAATTTTAGTAAGATGAAAACATCGGTTTGGATGCTCGCATTTTGCATAACTGCATTTTATTCCTGTCAAAAAGTGATTGAAGTCGAACTCAATCCGTCGTCTCCCAGGTATGTCATCACAGGTAATATCACAGACCGGCCCGGCCCGTATGAGGTGAAAATAACAAGCTCCATCAATTTTGATCAGGATAACAATTTCCCCGTAGTAAGTGGTGCCAAAGTCTACATTACAGATCAGAACGTCGGATTGACAGATACCTTGACGGAGGTGACCCCGGGCCGGTACCTGACGCACGTGTTAGCGGGCGCTCCAGGGCACACGTACAAACTGGTGGTAGCGCTGGGAAATGAAATGTTTTCCTCCGCTTCTACAATGCCGGCCCCCATTGCGCTGGACAGCCTTTATACGCAGCCGGCTGCATTCGGGGATGGCACTGATATTGTCGCCTTATATAATGATCCTGCCGCACGGGGGAACTTTTATTACCTGGCACTTGCTGTTCAGGACCGACCGTCGGAAGAGATATACCTGCACAACGACAAAATCAACAACGGGGCGGGAGTAACGCACGTTTTGAATAATGACGCAGACATCAAAAGGGGCGATATCATTACGGTGGAGCTGCAATGCATCGATACCGACGTGTATGACTTTTATTACTCCCTGGACCAGGCTTTGAAGCAAAATTCAGCCGTGATCTCCAATCCGAAAACAAATATACGCGGGGGAGCTATGGGCTATTTCTCGGCACACACCATCAGGACGAAAAGCTTTACATACCAGTAGGAATTCTTACAAAGCACTGATGTGCGCACGTATGGAAAGCTTGCCCGTTTTATCTACCTTGTCATTTTGAGGATATTCGGCGACAAAATCGTCGAAGTACAAATCAACAATGGCATGACCAGCAGAAATGACGGGGAAATGATGGAATTGATCGTTACTGTTGCCCGGAACAATTCCAGGATTCGGGCGGTAATACAGGATGGGTCGCGCTCGAACCCATCCGTATCCAGGGACATCTTCCAGGATTTTGATATTATCTACGTCGTAAAAGATCTGCGTCCTTTTACCAAAGACCATCGTTGGGTAGATGTGTTTGGCGAGCGTATGATTATGCAGATGCCCGAAGCTATGGAATTGTATCCCCCTGACGAAAGTATGAAGGGAGGCTTCTCATACCTGCTGCAATTCATGGACGGCAATCGCATCGATCTGACGTTGGTGCCGGTGAAGCATTCCAAACGATTTACAGAAGACAGCCTTTGCAAGCTACTGCTCGATAAGGATGGTCTGTTCGAGGCAACACCCCTTCCCCCGGCCAGCGAACGTGACTATCTGGTGAAAGCGCCCACGGCCCGGTCGTTTACCGATTGCTGTAATGAGTTTTGGTATACCAATTCCGGTTTGGCAAAAGGACTGTGGCGCAAGGAAATGGTGTTGGTGAAAGAACTCTACCACAAGGTCATTCATGAAGCACTCATGCAAATGATTGACTGGTATATCGAAAGCCGTCACGGTGCGGTAAATGTCGGTAAGTTCGGCAAATACTACGATCGTTACCTGGAACCGGAGATCTATGAGCAATTTCTGGCTACGTATGCATCGGCGGATTGGGAGGAAAACTGGCGCTGTGTGTATGCGACGATCGACTTGTTCAGGAATGTAGCCTCGCTAGTGGCAGATAAGTACGGATATGAATATCCAATCGAGGAAGATACGCATGTAACGGCATTTTTGAGGCACGTCGAGCAGCTGCCCGCAGGGGCAACCAGGATATATTGAATGCGATCCATCTCGCTGTGGGCAAATTTCGCGCCGGTTTACTGCAACGCGCCCATTTCACGAGCGGGATATTCAATGCTTGTGTATTTGAATGATACGGATGATTAAATAACAAATGTCAAGCGCCGGCGACCGGGAAGTCTTGAATTTTGTCCCGAACAATCGGAAAGATTAACAATGGGACAAAAGAATTTAGCGCTGGTTTCCGGCGCAAACGGACATCTGGGCAACAACCTGGTTCGACTGTTGATATCGAAGGGCATCCCGGTGAGGGCTTCGATACGCAATATTGAAAACAAAGCCCCGCTTTTGGGGGTGGATTGTGAGGTAGTTCAAGCCGATATTACCGATAAAGCCTCGCTTGTAAAAGCACTCGAGGGCGTGGAGGTGTTTTACGCGGTAGGCGCGGCATTTAAGCTTTGGGCAAGGGATCCGCAAAAGGAGATCTACGATGTAAATCTGAACGGTACGCGCAACATGATTGAAGCCGCGGCTGAGATGGGCGTCAAACGAATCGTGTATGTGAGCTCGGTCGCCGCACTTAATTATTCGAAACTTCCCACTAAGGAGAGCTACGGTTATAATCCCGAAAGACGGGACTTGTATTACAACTCAAAAAATGACGGCGAACAGCTGGCATTTCGCTTGGCCAACGAGCTCGGCGTTGAGTTAGTAGCCGTATTGCCTTCGGCGATGATAGGAGGGGAGGCTAATCTTCCGTTAAATGTTTCTTATGGAGTTTTGAAATTGATCCTGAACAAGCAGATTCCTGTCGACACCAAAATCACCTTGAATTGGATCGACGTCAAGGATGTGGCCCAGGGGTGTTACCTGGCCGCGCAGAAGGGGTTTCCGGGTGAACGGTACATCCTGGCCAACGAGCAGTGTATGAGTATTACCCAGACAACCCGGTTGGCCGGCAGCCTTTACCCGGAACTGAATTTGAAAGTGCCGGGAGCCTTGCCCGGATTTATGCTGTTGGGCCTGGCGGCTCTGATGGAATTGTCGGCGAAGTTCTCCGGAAAGGCCCCCCTGCTGACCCGAAAGGACATAAAGATGTTCTCGGGCCTGCAGCAAAATTTCGATATTGAAAAAGCGCGAACGGAACTCGGTTTTAATCCCGTCAAACCTGAGCAAGCTGTTGAATCGGCACTGGCCTACCTTATGGAACATCAGAACCTGCTTCAATAGTTTTGATTATATTGAAAGCCTCGATCAAGCGACGGTCAATGCACAACAAACTCATCGATTTCATCAAGCAATATCACGCACTTCCGGAACCAGAAGTAATTCTGATCCGGAAGGCGTTTGATCCTGTACTTTTTCCGAAGAACCGGGTCATTGAGGAGCAAGGGACGGTTCCTAAATACTTGTACTACATCGTTTCCGGCTTCTTACGGCTTTTCCACTATAATGAGAATGGGGACGAAGTGACGACACACATTAACTGCCCCCCAGGTTTTTTTACGTCCTACGGCCATTTTATTACCCAAACCATTTCGGGCGAAAATGTTGAATGCATTACTGAATGCGAACTCCTAAGAATTACCAAACCGGAACTGGACCAGCTGATCGCTTCCAGCCCCGTAATGAAGGATTTCAGCATATCCGTTTTTCAGCACTCCATTACTTATAATGAAAATCGGTCGAAGGAGCTGGCCACGCTCAACGCCGAGCAACGCTACCGCAAGCTTATCGCCTCGCACCCGGAAATACTGCACAATGTGCCGGTCCAATACATTGCATCTTTTCTGGGGATGAAGCCGGAAAGTTTGAGCCGCATCCGACGGAAAGTCGCGCTCGAAAATGCGGGGAAGCCTACAATTTAACGGAAGCCTTCAAAGCGATTACAGATGCCTGTCTGCCTCGTTGATTTCGAGATCATTGATACTCGCATACCGTTTTGCCATCAGGCCATTTTCATCAAATTCCCAGTTTTCATTACCGTAAGCTCTGAACCATTTGCCTTCTTTGTCCCTGTACTCATATTCAAACCTCACAGCAATTCTGTTGTCAGTATGCGCCCAGTATTCTTTTTTGAGTTTATAGTCTAACTCTTTCTCCCATTTTTGGGTCAAAAATTTCACAATTTCGCCCCGGCCATTAACAAACACATTTCTATTCCGCCATTCGCTGTCGACAGTGTAAGCCATTGATACTTTTTCCGGGTTTTGGCTGTTCCAGGCATCTTCTGCCAATTGAATCTTTTGTAGCGCCGTTTCTAATGTAAACGGAGGCAAAGGAAGTTTCTGTTCCATATTTTTTATAAATTAAGGTGGACATTATATTAAACTATCTACAATTTCTTTTGATTTATAGACCAGCTCATTTGATTTAAATAGTTGACTTTCAATGATTGAGCTTTCAAATAATAAATATATGTGGTCGGATACCGACTCGCTTACATCTTCGTTTTTGAAAAATTTTCTTAGATCGTTTTTGTGTGCTTGTATAAGAGAAAGTATTGAAGCCTGATCTTGTGATATTTCTGATAAAATATTCAGGAAACTGCACCCCCGGAAATTTTCCTTTTCATTCATGTAAATGATGAAGTCAAATGCAGCTAACAGGCGTTGCTTAGTTCCTGTTGATTTTGAACAAAATGTGTTCAATTCAGAAAACCAATATTCATGTCTCGCACTCAGGAACGCCATGCAAAGATCATCCTTCGACTTAAAGTGGTTATAAAAACTTGCTTTGGCTACTGCGGCTTCACTAATGATCTGATTAATACCTGTGCTATTGTAGCCCTGCTGATGAAACAAGCCCGAAGCTGTCTCAAGTATTCTTTCTTTCGGTGAGTTCATGTTCGTTGTTGTTGCGATGCAAATGTATATAGTAAATTATAGACAGACAAGTCTGTCTATAATTTTTTTAAAAATTTAGTGCCGTTACTCCATCCGCAAGCTTGTTACAGGATTTTGCGATGCTGCGGGAATAGTCTTGTAGCTTATGGTAAAAATCGTAAGGCATTTATTGAAAGTGAGCTCGTCATAGATCCAAAGGCCGATGAGCATTGCGACGCTTATCCCGAGCGACAGCCCGCCACACTGTATTTCGCGCCGCCAACGGGGATTGACGAAATATAGTGTCTTTTTTGTGGTGCCATTTTAGGTTTTGTGCTGAGAACCATGGTCTTACATTCTTGGTATGAGTATTGACTTTTTGTGAGCATTCTATCCAAAACTTAATACGATGAACCGCCAATCCCTGACAGATGACGCGATACCCTCCATGCTGCGTGCAGTCTCGCAGGTCGTCGGAATGCTCAGTGAGGAGGACCTTGCGTCCGGCTTCTCCTCCGAAGTTAATGCTCCGCTGCTACAACTGATAGGAATCCGGGCAGGAGCAACGCAAGCCGCCCGTGTTACTCCAACAAATATCTCTCTATGGCGCGATATCGTTTCGCAAACCGGCATTGAAGCCCTGCAAAAACAGTTTTCCCGCAGCCGGGTCATCCCTTTTTCCGACTGGACGGACGTGCAGCGGGCCGCTGATCTATGGTATGGCTTCCTGGCCGATGTAATACGCCCGCTGGCACGCAACGACTGGGAATTCATTTTCTATCTGGGCAATCCCGTCAGCCGTCACTTTTTTGACGTGGACGAAATCCTGGACGTCATGGGCAGCTTCGCTCACAGCGGCAATGTAACCCTTGCATTGGATGAGCGGGAAGCCTGGGGCGTGTGGTCGGTATTGTTCGGAGGGAAGGATGTTCCGGAGTTTGGCATGGAGGATGCCGACGCGAAAGGGCGTTACAGGGCACTTTTCCAGACATTGGATGTGCGGCGTCTCATTGTCTATTCTCAAACTAATGCTTCACTGATCATGGAGGACTCCTATTTTGAAGTCACCCGCCCGCCAGTGCCCGCACATATGCATCACGGGCACGAACGGGACAAGTTCATTGAAGGCTACGCATCAGGCCTGAAAATCGGTATGGAACCGTCGCATTGCCTGCTCCTGGGGATCGCCACCGCCGGTTCGATTGCCGGCGCCGAACCGGCAAAAGCGGTGGTAGAACGCTTCCTGGCCGGATGGGCAAACAGCATTTGAGCGGTCGATTCGGGTGGCAACTATCTTTGAGTAGCTACTTTTACGTTCCTACTTTCGTTAAATTCGTACAACCGCCACTGTCACGCAGCACGGGACTTTCGCCACGGGAGGGGCAGTTCAGCCATTACATTCATCATGAAAGAAAACATCAAGAACGGCCACGATGCTCAGGTAGCGGTTCCCAAAAATCCGGAGACCAGGGAGTTTCTGGAAAAACAGCGCAGGATACTGCTCGATCTAAGCGACGACATCACGCAGATCCGCGACAAGAATGACCTGATCGCCCTGTTTTCTTCCCGCATTAAAAGCCTGTTCTATTTTAAGCATACGATCGTAACCCTGATCAACCCGGAACGGACCTCGTACCGGCCGTTTTTGCTCGATCCGAAATCATCCCCCATTCAGACGCACCCGATCTACGCCGCGCTGGTCGATTCCGATTTTCCCCTCAGCGGGCCGTTCATAGAAGGTGTACTCGATGCCGGCAAGCCGGTTTTGTATCGGATGGAAGATGTGATGGACCTGCCGGGCAGCCCTACTTTCCTACGGGTGAACTATGAAAGGGGCATTCGGGAAATCCTGATGACGCCCCTGAAAAGCAAGAATGAGATCATGGGCTTCCTGCATATGTACACAGACCGCCCGGGCAGTTTTACGGAGGAGTTCGCAGGCATAATAGAAAGCATCGCACCGCAAATTTCCAGCGCGGTTACCAATATTATCAAGAATGACCAGATCCGGGAAAAGGAATGGATGAACGAAATTCTGCTGGAATGTAGCATTGGCCTGGCCGCGGTCCGCAACCGGGAGGAACTCGTCGAAGCGGTACGCACGACCCTGGTCCGGTTCAACCTCATGCGCGGGTTCAGTATCCGGCGGATCAACCCTGACCGGCAAACCATGAGCACTTATGCATACGACCTGGGGGTCAACCGGATTTCCGATGAGGACCGGATCGAGTTGACCCAGGGGCAGTTCCCGATTTTCGACGGCCTGCAAAACCGCGTGCTCGACAGCTCGATACCGTTGCAGGTTAACCTTGATGCAGAGGTCAGCCGGGGCGTCACAAGCTGGTACATTTGGATATGGAGGCGCATGGGCCTTAAAACAATGGTAGGTATCGCATTGCGCAATGGCGATTTGAAGCTCGGCGTGTTGTGGCTGGGTATCGAGCAGGCCGACCTTTCGTTGTTGCAGGCGATCGGATCGCAGATCTCGGTAGCGATGTCGAATGTGCTGGCTGCGGAAGAGATCATCGAACGGGAGCGGGAGAAAAGTTTCCTGCTCGGTTTCAGCAACGAAATTTCACGCGTGCGTACGAAAGAGGACTTAAAGAATGCCGTTTTTAAGGTGCTAAGCCGCGTCCGGAACGTCAGGCTGGCGCTGATCAACCTGATCGCAGATGACAATTTTACATTAGAACCTTTCATGCATGACAAGACGCTTTTCGAAAACGCCGAGCAGCTCGATGCATTGGCGGCAGTTTCCGGCAGCGTCGACACACCGCTTACCGCCAGAATACTCGCTTCCGAAGACCGTGTAATCCTCGACGTTGAGAAAGAACTTACAACCTGCCCCGACAACCCTTTCGTACAGCATTGGGCGAAAACAGGGCTTCAATATATTTTTGCCGCGCCTCTGCGCAGTGCGCAGGCCGAACTCGGTACACTATGGCTGCTCACCGATAACCTGAAAAGTGAGCTCCTCCAAGGTATTTGCTCACAGATCTCGACGGCCGTTGCCAACATTCAGGCCAATGAAAAGATATTGGCTTACAAAAGAATGCTCGAAATGGAGAACAGCCAGTTGAAAGAGCAGATCAAACGGACGTACAATTTCAATGAGATCGTTGGCAGCGGACCGCAGATGCAGCAGGTATACCACCTGATCAACCTCGTGTCGGAATCCAGCTCGACCGTGCTCATTACCGGTGAGACTGGCACAGGCAAAGAGCTGATCGCCCGGGCGATCCACAGCACTTCGCCTCGGAAGAACAAGCTGATGATCAAGATCAATTGTGCCGCATTGCCTGCCAATCTCATTGAAAGTGAGCTGTTCGGCCATGAGAAGGGCGCATTTACCGGCGCGCTGGAGCGCCGGATAGGCAAGTTTGAACTGGCCAATAACAGCACGCTTTTCCTGGACGAGATAGGGGAGATGCCCCTGGAAGCGCAGGTGAAGCTGCTGCGTGTTTTACAGGAACAGGAGCTGGAAAGGATCGGCGGGAAAACAACTATTAAAGTGAATGTCCGCATTATTGCGGCTACCAACCGCAATCTGGAAGAGGAGGTAAAGGCCGGCCGGTTCCGGTCCGACCTGTACTACCGCCTCAATGTGTTCCCGATCCACCTGCCACCCTTGCGCGACCGTCGCGACGACATTGTGCCGCTCGCGCACCTATTTGTGGATCGGTACAGTAAAGCCACCGGCCGGAAGATCAGTAAAATTTCACCCAAAGTACTACACGAACTTACGAGCTATCCGTGGCCCGGAAATGTACGCGAACTCGAACATTTGATGGAACGGTGCGTACTGCTGTCGACAGAGCCCATGATACGGGAGGTATACCTGCCCAACAAGAAGGCCAATGGGGCATCGCAGTTCGCCACGATGGCGGGCACGCTGGAAGACGTGGAGCGGCTACACATTATCGAAACTATCAAACGATGCGGCGGAAAGCTCGCAGGCCGTGGCGGGGCCGCCGAATACCTTGGAATGCCTGCCACCACATTGCATTCCAAAATCAAGAAGCTCGGCATTACCAAACGGCAGTACCTGGCAGACTGAGCTGAACAAAACGGAATCACGCGATATATAAAGCTGGCTCATGTCATTAGGCGAAATATCGCGTGATTTTTATCAATGTGAAATATCTAAAATGCTTATTGTTAGCAGATTAATTGTTTGGCACGGCGATTGATTCTTATGAAGTGTTTACAAACCAAAATCTTTGATACTCATGAAAATCGTAGTAATCGGCGGAAGCGGCCTTATTGGCTCCAAAGTTGTCACTAACCTTACGAACCTGGGCCACGAGGTAATTGCAGGCTCACCGGCAACGGGCGTTAACACCATCACCGGGGAAGGCCTGAGGGAAGCACTGACGGGCGCCGACATTGTGATAGACGTTGCCAATTCACCTTCTTTCGAAGACCAGGCCGTGCTCGATTTCTTTACCACCTCGGGCACCAACCTGCTTGCCGCGGAAAAGGAGGCGGGCGTGAAACATCATATTGCACTGTCGGTGGTAGGCACGCAGCTGCTGTCGGAAAGCGGCTATTTCCGTGGCAAAATCGCGCAGGAAAAGCTCATCCGTGAGTCGGGTATACCTTATACCATCATCCATTCCACGCAATTTTTCGAGTTTTTGGGCGGCATTGCCCAGTCGGCCACACAGGGGCAGATCGTGCGGCTGTCGGCAGCTTACGTGCAGCCTATTTCATCCGACGATGTAGCGTCGGCCGTAACGGATGTCGCGCTCGATACCCCCCATAACGGAGTCGTCGAGATTGCCGGCCCGGAACGTTTCCGTCTTGCGGAACTTGTTCAGAAGTTCCTTAATCTCAAAGGTGACACCCGCTCGGTGGTGACCGACAGCCAGGCGCGGTATTACGGTGCGCTGCTTTCCGACGTGGTACTGCTCCCTGCGGGTGATGCGCGCACGGGCTCAGTGAACTTCGCCGACTGGTTTAAAGCGACCAACGTATAACGTCCACGGTGAGCGTTACTTTTTTAACCGATTTCTCAACCAAAAACAACTAAGGCTATGAACCTGTTTATGCCCATGATGCACGACAACGGCGAGGAAGACTACAAACACGAAGTCCAGATCCTATCCACGGTAAGCCACCACCATGAGGACCATACCTTCGAAGGCAGCGAATTCATGGACGATGCGCTCCGGATGCACGAGCAACCGCTGGAAGACGATGAGTAACCAGCCGCAAGCGGATAGATCTGCATTTCCTACCGGCGCATTCCGGATGGCCCGGATCGTTTAGTACAGTTTTCCCTTTTAGTCATGAAGCATTTAGAGGTATCTAAGGTATTTCAAACCGTTAGTTCGGGCGACAAGCAATTTTGTGCCCGGAAAGTACGCTCGATCCATTTTAACGGACTTTTGGACCCATTGATCGGCTTCGACCATTTCGAATTGACGGCCGATGTTTTTGGCCCTCATCCTCATGCAGGTATGTCGGCATTGAGTTATCTTTTTGAAGATTCGGGGCATTACCACAACCTCGATTCATCGGGGACCGACATCCTGATCACGCCCGGCAGTCTCATGTGGACCTGGGCGGGGCGGGGTGTCGTACACACCGAATTTCCCGTGCCGGAGGGCTCCCGTGTACATGGTATGCAGGTATTTCTAAACACAGCCGCGAGCCGGAAGCAGCAGCTGCCGCAGACGTTGTTTATCGACGGCCACGAAATGCCTGTGAATAGCCGGAACGGAGCTACGGTGAAAGTAGTTACGGGGCATACGGGCGCCGCCAGTAATTCCATTGAAACGCCGGATCGCCTGACATTCCTTGACATTGCGATCGAGTCGGGCGGGGCGTTCAGGCATGATCTGCCGACGGGGTGGAACGCGATCATTTATACCGTGTCCGGAAATGCCGTTTTCGCCAACGATCACAAGTCCGTGGATATCGCTACGGGCCAGGTTGTGGCCGCAGGGCGTTCCGATCGGCAGGAAACGCTGCTCTTAACTGCGATTTCCGATGCCAGGGTCATTTTGCTGAGCGGCAAGCCACTGGGCGAGCCGATCTTCTCAGCGGGCGCAATGGCCATGGGTTCGCAAGAGGAGTTGGGCAAGGCTATTTCAGATTTCGAAGAAGGCCGGATGGGCTTTATCCGAATCGAAGGGGATGTCAGGACGATTGTTTTAGCCACATAAAAACACTGGCTTCGATAAAGACCAATCCCTGAACGGAGACGCCGCCTGCCGCCCACCGCCGAACGGGTCTTGTGATTCATTGGCGGGCGGCCAGGCTCAGAAACCAGTCCTGCCGATGCCCGCGGCAGATAAGCAATTCCTTCTCTTCCAATGGCGGAATACCGAGGCAGTTTTTTTGTTTCAGAAGTACTCAGCCTTCCTGATTTTGAGTTTTTTAATTTTCGAATGAAGCGTCGTAGCCGGAATATCGAGGAACTCTGCGGCACCGTCGGGACCGGAAATTTTGCCTTGAAAATGTTTTAAAACCGCTATGATGTAGGCACGCTCCACCTCTGAGAGCGTTTGCGTGGGCAGTACAGGCAGTGTCTTGTTTTCCGGCTGATGTCTGGGCAAATGGATTTCCCGGATAACTACGTCGTCGCTCAGCAGTACGCTTCGCTCGATCAGGTGTTCCAGCTCGCGGACGTTGCCGGGCCAGGGGTAGGCTTGCAGTTCCTGAATGACTTTGGGTGAGATACCCGTCACTTTCCGGCCTGAATTTTTATTGTACCGATCCACAAAGAAATGCGCTAGCGGAATGATGTCGTCGCGGCGATTGCGGAGCGGCGGGAGTACAATGGGGAATACATTGAGGCGGTAATAGAGATCCGGGCGGAACCGGCCGGCTTTCACTTCTTCTTCCAGGTTGCGGTTGGTGGCGGCTATCACACGCACATCTACTTTAATGGTCGTTTTTCCGCCGATCCTTTCCAGTTCTTTTTCCTGCAAAACGCGCAGCAGCTTCACCTGCGCTTCCAGGGGCATTTCGCCGATCTCGTCGAGAAACAATGTGCTATGGTCGGCCAGCTCGAACTTGCCGATCCGCCGCTCAACCGCTCCCGTAAATGCACCTCTTTCATGTCCAAATAATTCGCTTTCAATCAGATTGGCAGGTAGTGCGGCGCAGTTGACCTTGATCATCAGCTTGTTCTGCCGCGGCGACGCATTGTGAATGGCGCGGGCGATAAGTTCCTTGCCCGTGCCCGTTTCACCGAGCAGCAGCACCGTAGAAGCCGAATCGGCCACCAGCGACATTAAATGATACACATCCTGCATTTCCGGGCCGCTGCCGACGATCTCCGAGAAGTTATAGATCGTCCGGATCTCTTCTTTCAGCTGGTCGTTCTCAATTTCAAGCAGCTGTTTGTAGGCGAGTATCTTTTCATTGGCCCGGATATTTGAGATGGCGATGGAGATTTGCGCACAAAGCCCTTTTAACACATTCAGATTGAGCTGGTCGGAGAGGAAAAACATCGTTCCGACATTTTGCTGGCCTACGCGCAAGGCCGATGCGTACACATTATTCAAACCCAGCCTTTTCCAGAAATCGATCTAAGCCGGACTGGTACCTTTCTTTTCCTCCTTCGCAATGTCAATCACAATGGGTTCCTTACTCGCGAGTACCTGCGCGAAGAAGTATTCATGCACGGTGGCCCTGCGGTTGGCAAGCTGATCGAACAGGTCCATCACATTGTTGAAAAGCGAAATGTCCCACAAGTACGGGGTCAATGTCTCGCCGTCGTCCTCGATCACCCGGATCATCGCGAGCCGGGTACCAAGCAAATGCTGCAGGGCTTCGGAAATGGCCGCTTCAAGATCGTCTTTCGTTCGCACGGCAGCGATATTCTGGCTGAAATTGAGTAGGAAGGATTTTTCGCTTTCGCGGTTCAGAATTTCCTCGTTGGCAGTGATGTTGCTGGCGGCCGTCGATAGCTGGCTGGAAATGCGCTCGATAATGTGGACGGCGCAGTCATCGAAGATACCGGTTTCATCGGAAAAAAGAATGAGGCTGTGCCTGCCTGCATCTTCGCCAGGCAGCGCTTTGATCATCATCTCCCGTGCACCCGCCTCGTAATGCAGCTTGCACCATAGCGGCGCGTGATCGACATTAAAATTTTTCAGATGGAACAACACGGGCTTGCCCGATTTTGCCGCGACGTCGTAAATACCGTCTGCCATTGGGTAAGGCGTGGAAACCGCTTCGTTAAAGGCGTCGTGATCTCCGGGCTTGGACTCCGGGTCCGTCAGAAATACGTTGTAGGTCTGGTGCGCCTCATCGAAGATCGTCATGACACAGGCTGTGAAGCTGATCACCCTTCGCAAATCCGAGTTGATGACGTGCAACAGGTCTTTCCGGTTACGCACTTTCACCATTCTGTTGCTCAGCTCAAGCAGGACTTCGTTGATCCGCTCCTTCTCCACCAGTTGTTCGTTTCCAAGCATAGTACGTTGCCTTTCAACAAGCCTCTTATGCGGTACGCCTCATTCCCGCTTCGTTAACCTGTCGTTGTGGAATAAGTTTTCCCAGAGATTGATGGTATTACTGGTAAAGATACATGATTTCCTGCTTAAAGGATGATGTTATTGTGAGGCTGCAAATCGTCAGGCAGATCGCGTTCGCCCAGCATTTCACGGAGTTCTATATTTAGCTGCTGGCTCATTTGCGAGATCGGTACGTCGTTCGCACTGCCCTCAAAAGGGTTTTCGGTACTTTCGCCCACCTGTTCGAGCGAAATGTACATCCACGAAATGAGCATGCTAAACGGGATCGTCGCCCACGCCATATACCCACGCAGGGGCGGGTCCACGACCTGGTTGAGCAGATCAAAATCATGCACGATCCCGAACGGCAACATGAAGCAGAACGTCCACACAAAAATATTATTGATCACCGCATACTGCCTCGGATAGGGCGAATCTTTGAGCTGCTCACATTTACCCTGCACAACGTAAAAATCTTTTACCATCTGCTGCATTGCGGCATATTGAGGTGCAGCCAGTTCCGCGCGATCCATCAGCGATTTGATTGTTTTGCTCTGCAACGCAAGTATTTTGCCCATCGTGTTGCGCGATCGCAGCACAAGTTCCAGCTCATCGTCCGGTAGAAATTCTCTTAGTTCCGTCTCGACCGACCGTACGCGTTCGGGAATGTTAAAAAACTGCTGATACTCCTTATTATGGCTCTTTTCGTTACTCTCCCACACCCGGTCCTCCCGCAGGTAATAGCGCAGGGCCGTGAGCCAGGCAAGGTGGCGGTAGACCAGGTTTTTACTTTGCTCGGAATCATTGAGGAAATCGACACTAATGGTACCCCAAAAACGGCTTAGACTTAGAATGTCCGTCCAGAGCCGGGCCCCTTCCGCTGCCCTGTTGTAGGTTTGCGTATTTTTGAAACCTACTGTAAATGCTGTCGCTGTACCTAAAAGAGCCACCACCGGCCAGGGTACATTCAGCCATTTCAGGCCCCATATTTCATGAATGATCACGGGAAATAGCCCCAGAAAAAACAGTATGTACGTATTTCGTCGCGTCCAGATGAGAAATTCGCTCAATCGATAAGATTTACCTATGTGCATCGTGTTTGATAGTTGTTTTGCCGGGGCAGGATTTTTGAACCGTATCGTCGGTGAATCCACAGCCTGATATATTTAATTGCAAGGCACGTGCCATTATTCCAATGGATTGATGTACAGCTATATTATGGGATTTTAGCACTTGGTTTTCTGACGATATTTCGCGTAACTACTTGCTTCGCCACGAAATACAGTGTGGTTTACGATCGAACCAGCGATGGAAATTTTAGGTAACTTGCCATTCGTTTTTTTGATCTTGGCTAGCCCGGTTACTTTTATTTACCACTCCCCGAATGCGTGCATCCAATATCCTTTTTTGTACCATATTCTTAACGTGCATCACTTCGGCTTGTAAAAAGAAGACTCCGATTGAAGAGGTGTTGTCCAAAAATTGCAGACTGGCTGGATTTACACAGGTTGGTATATCCTATGCTTTTGAGTACGATTCCCGAAACTTACCAACGATCATGTCGCGTGTCGCCGGTGGAGGACCGGGATACACTACGCTGTTTTTTGATTATGAGAGCGAAAGACTGTCGACGATTTTCATTGAGATAAACGGAACCAAATACCCGAAAACCAAATTCGAGTATCAAAATGGCAATCTGATACGCATTCAGAATTTTGATGCAGAACGAACTGTGAACAGCACGATCGTCCATGTCGAACTAAAAGAAAGCATTGACTTTCAATACAATTCCGGTGACAAACCAACCGGATTAATACGCTCGTTTGCAGACGGAAAAGGCCAACTTTACAAAAGTCACGAAAGTATTTTTCAATACGATGCTAGTAGTAACCTGGTAAGCGAGCGAATGCATGTCTTCGCAAGACAAAACGTCCTGGAAGCAGACTATGTATACGAATACTTTTATGACGAAAAGCCAAATACACGAAGGCCGCTTCACTACTTCTTTTTCTTTGGCATGGAATCGGCTCCATCGATGTTTTCAACTAATAATATGAAACGGTTGACGATCGCCTACGGAGGCAAGACGTTTCGCGACCAAAAGTTTAGTCTGGCCTACGATCCCAACGGAAACGTCACTGACGATGCTTATCAATATTCCGATATCAAGTGGATATGCGGGCATTGAAGCAATCAATTCATCATCTATTCCTGATGGCCGACAGCTTGGACGTAATTGTATTATTCCTGATTACTGGGAGTACGCCTCATTTATCCGCTTTGATTACTTCAAACTAGTTGCCAGGGTCTGGCGTAGAAGAGTGCAATTGGGCGGGCATACTTTTTTAAGCCAATGGCAAGCTATTGTTTAAAAGAAAATGTCGTTTCAATCGCAAATTGATTTCAACTACTCATAATCAATCGCGTGACTTTATGACCAAAATTGTACTTGTTTTTGCAGCATCTGTGATGATGCTTTCCTGCGGTGTCCTGAAAAACAGCCCAAAGTATAAAATGACCGACGGTGTCTACAATACGACGATCGGCGAACAGAAAACGGAGGTTTATGTCGAGAATGCAGATGACTCTATGCTGGTCTATCGCCTGGAAGAAGGTTGGAAAAGAAACAGTTACAACGCCAAGGCGATAAAGCCAACCATATATCCGCGTGGGGTAGACAAGGAGATTGCGGCAAGCCGGTATTGGAAGAACAGCTTTGACCTCGATATACTGACCATACCGTTTAAATACAGACCTTCTACCAGCTCCTTTACACCTCAGCTCAGCAATCATTTGAATGGCGCATTGTATGTTGGGTACAGAAATGACACCTATGAACTATCTTACAAAAGCAACCCGATCGGTAAGCTGCACCAGCGTGTAACGCATCTCGGTTTTTCCGCGGGACTGGCAACGGGCATTGGCGTAACGCCGCTCAATCCATGGGTTACAGACAACAACATCAATGTGGAATATGATGGCTTTATCTGGTCGAAGGCGGTTTGCATCCTGATGGCTGTGGAGAAGCTTAATTTCGGGATCGCATTAGGCATGGACCATTTGCTGGATAGCAATAAAAAGTACTGGATATACCAGGGAAAGCCATACCTCGGGCTCACCGTCGGCTTAAACCTTAACTGACGGACGGGTGTGATCCCGTTAAGTAATCCTTCTGCAAGAATCTTTCTAATGTCTTGAGGTTATCCAATGCAGCACCGATCGTGTTGTTAAAATAAACGTAGACTGATTTTCCATCGCTTAGCCATTCGGCAATATACCCGGCATACTCATAGAGCAGACCCTGGTCGTAGCTGCCTTTATAATCTCCACCAGGTCCATGGAATCGCAGGTAAATATGGGCTGCCTCCAACTGGGGATGAGGCGATGTGCTGCCAGCTTTGTCATGGTAAACCATAGCTGCGCCGTATGCATTGAGCAGCTCGTACACCGGCTCCTTGTACCATTCGGAGCTTCTGAACTCTACGGCTATCGGCCAGCCGCTCGTATTTGCCTGCTGAATGCCGGACAGCAAGGATTCAAGCTTTTTAAACAAAGCAACTTTGACCGAGGCGGGAAACTGGATCAGAATGCATCCACCGCGATCCGCGGCTCCGGCAATCACGTCAAAGAACGCCCCGATATCGGCCTGATGAAATGCCAGTGCCTTATTATGGGTAATTTGCTTCCATAGCTTAAAGGTGAAACGGAAGTTATCAGGAACCGACTGGCTCCATTGATTGATCGTCGAAGAGCGCGGCAGCTTGTAGAAAATCGAATTGATTTCTACCGAATTAAAAAGTGCGCCATACACTTGGAGACGGCTTCGGCCTTCGAATTCCGGCGGGTACGCGTTGCGGTTCTTAAATGGCAAGACCAAACCACTCGTTCCCATAAATAGCTGCTGACTATACATATCAAGAATCTTATGCTGTGTGTTTGTTAAAATATTGTTCCGGCAAAACACAGGTTTAATTGTTCGTGAGCCGCTGGCGAGATGGGATTTCAGGATCGTGGAAGACGATGAGGCATGATCAATGAAGGCAAGCACTTTGCCGAGTCACTTTTCAAAGTAGCTCGTAAGCCCGATCTTAGATCAAGAGGCAGTGTTTGGATTGTTTTCACTTTCGATTAGTGTCTTCGGGCTCTTGAATGCAAATTTTCTGAGTGCGGTGATCCATATAGTGGACAGCAAGAGCGATAGAGCCGTAACGGCGATGCCGGTCTTAAAAAGGTCCTGGTCGATCACATTCATTTTGTAAGCCAGTGAGCAAGCGAGAATTCCAAATTCCCCGATTTGTGACAACAATGCTCCGGCGTAAAGACTGTCGGCCCATGAGTATTTTAGCCCTTTGAATATAAGCGCCGACAAACAGCTATTGACTGCAAGCAGCAGTAGTGTACCCATTCCTATGGTGAGCAGGTGGCTTTTCATATAATCCACGTCCAGGCGCAATCCGATCGTAACGAAAAATAAAGCGACGAAAAATACTTTAAAAGGGTGCAGCGCGCTGCCCAGCCATTTAAATGCATCCAGCTTGCCAATCAAAATGCCTGCTATGAAGCTCCCGAGTGCGCCACTGAGCCCGGACAGTTCGGCAAGCAGGCCAAACCCCAGGCACAGCAGGCAACCTGCGAAAATCTGAAGCTCTTGGTCGTCCCGAAAAATGTGCTTGATCTTTAACTGAACCAGGTCGCGATTCCGAATGGCGCGTAGCAAGACAAAAACCAGTACCGACGCCACGGCAGATAACCCTAAATGCAACCAGGAAAAGGGCTCCGCACCTGCAAACTGCAAGACGCCAAGTATTGGTGCGAGCATTAAATCCTGCAATAAAAGAATATTTAGTATAGTCGTGCCAAACTCTGTTTTAAGCTCCCCGTTTTTACGGAGATACTCGCTCACAACGGCAGTGCTGTTAAAGATCAGTAAAACGAAAATGATGGCACCCGTCAGCCATGGCCATCCCATCAAAAATGAAATCGGCATCACCAAACCAAAAGTCAGCACGATCTTCATCCCTTGGGCTACCAATGGCTTAAACAGCAGCGACTTGTTATCCGGGATGTTGATTTCCATGCCCAAGAAAATCATGAGCAACAGAATACCGATCTCAGCGACTGGCTCGACGTCCTCTGCACCCTTAAAAATATTAGCGGCATAGGGACCGATCAGGAAGCCTGCAATGATGTAAGCGATCATGTAAGGCTGCTGAAACCTCTTAAGCACTATGACAAGCAGCAGGATCAGCAAACTCAAAACGCTGAGCGAAACTAAAACCTGGTTCATTAGCCCAAACTCTTATTTGTTAAATGAATGCGCCGGATCACTACACTGCGCTACCGAAGATTGGAGTACTTAAAATTTCACCGGCGATAATGCAGGTATTGTTGTGGTGTATACAATCAGAAAGGTTAAAATGAGAGGGCTTGCATTCGCAAGCCCTCTCATTTATGCTATCTCAATTAAGCGCGGGCCCTTTTGCTTGGCTTGCTCTTGTTTTGGAATGGTGAGATGGAGCAAACCGTTCTCGTACCTTGCCGCAATATGCTCGACATCAACGACGTCCTTAGGAAGGACGAAGCTGCGCTGGAAAGATTGATAGCTGAACTCCCGGCGGCTGTACCCTTCGTGATCGGTTTCCTGTTCACGCTCTTTCTGAGAGCTGATGGTGAGCGTGTTGCCATTCAGCTCTATTTTGAAGTCAGTCTTATCCATGCCCGGAGCGGCCATCTCCACTTCAAAGTTGTCGCCGGTTTCACGGATATTGACCGAAGGCACAGTTGTGCTGGTCGCTGAATAATTATTGTTGCCCCAGTTAAAAAGTTCGCGGCCAAAGAAATCGTCGAACAGCGCTGGGAATGTTGTGGGCGTAAGCCCGTTCCTTTTGATGAGTGACATAATTAACCTCCTTTTTAAAAAGTTAAACAATCAATAAACAAAGGACTTTTAAGCCTTCATTGGGAGCTAATTCAAACTGCGTACCAATATTCAAATCCCGGAAAAAATTTCAGTATCGTGACATTTTTTCTGACAAATTGTAAGTGTCAGCGTCACGAAGGTTCAGCTCCCGTACTGACAGGCTATTATTGCCAATCCGCGTTTACATACTCATTAACAATGCAGGTATCAACGGAATTCTATTCGACGGGAACACACCGATCATGCATAAAGCAGCAAGTACGGGCATAGATGTGTTCAAAGAGGTATACGAAGTCAATGTGTTTGGTGTGATAAGCTGATTAAAACCGCTAGGGAAAAATTGTGTTCTACAACATTGACCATTTCCGAGATTGCTTACGAACTGTGCTTTGAGCATCCGCAGTCATTCAGCAGGCTCTTTAAAACAAAAACCGATCTTTCTCCGGTGGAATTCCGTCAGACTTTTAACTGAAGTCTCTACTGATGCAGGCAAATCTAATGGAGTTGCATAAAACTTGCACCGATCACTTTCAGCTCAGCTTCAAAGCGTTTCCAAACCCTGAAATATCTAAATTTTCCCTCTAATGGTGTGCCCAGCATTTCTCCTTTCGCTGTCATTGTGACAATCGAAAGTGCGGTCTCTCCATTTATTTTAATCTCATCAATGATTGTTGAGGCGTCTTCAATACGCATTGTTTTTGCCTTGTGTGAGTCGAGGTCCATTTGTTTGGTCAGGACTTGTCCTGTCGGCGAAACCGCAATCAAATCATCGTGTAGCAGCTGGTCGAGAATCTCCACGTCGCTCACAAGTTGAGCCGAAAAGAGTTTGTTTTCAGCCTCAACAACGTCTTGTCTGTTAATTTCTTCTTTTTTCATACTCCTGTTTTTCGATTGTTTGAAACTTTTTTGGGTCTTGATGAATCGTAGTCATTCAAATTCGGAGCCACAGCGTATCCGCCCCGCGGTCCCGCCGGCTCCGTGGTAGAATAGCCAGTGACTAACACCCGGTTTCAACATCCATCAGGATCCATTGGGCATGGCATCCCGGTTGGCGAGATAAAAGTATATTGGCTTGTTTGTAAAGCTTGTCGGTAAAACTTGAGATTATGTGGGATTTGCTTGAGAAAGTAGAAGCGTTAAACGGCGGCTCGATGAGGGTCACTCCCAAACAGTTTCGGTCACTTACCTCCCGATCCCGCCGCCCCGCCCACGGCTGTGGCATGGCTGTTGTCAGCAACATGCAATTGGATTTTTTGCGTACCCCATGCAATGGTGTGCCGGTTCCCGGCGCCACCATTGTTGCGGAAGCCGCGTTGTACCGCGGCGGCAGGCTTACCCTGCAAAACAACCATAGCGAATTTTCCGGGATCAGCTTCGCCGACTGCCGCTATTGGCAGGTGTAAAATTGAAGCTCGGGACGGCGGGTTGCCGGTTGAATAAAAGGATATATTACTCCTGCTTAAACAGCGCAGTCGAAATGCGGTGGATCGTGACGCCTTTGGAATGCATGGCTGTCAACAACAGCCGTTGATTTTTCGGCCCCCGAAGCAGCATGCTGGAACGAGCATCACCTTGGAGCAGCAGGCCGCTCTTCGCGGGACTTTGCGGAGCAAATGCGCCTTTGCCATTGCCGAGCAGTAAAAGACCTGTTGATGCGTCCTGTCTGCCCATATTGACCTCGTTGGGGTAAAAGTTGCCGGATAGGATCACGTCCGGGTTATGATCCGCATTCACATCAGTCACCACAATCCCGAACACCGGCGCCATTTGCGCTTCTATCGGTAATGCCTTTACGGCGAAATGCCCATTGCCCTGATTCTCAATGTAAGCGGTTTGTAAAAAAGCCGCCTTTGCAGCATATGCACCTTTCTTCTCGTCTGCGCTTAGTAAATCGTCAAAAGTAGCTTTGGCATAATCGATATAATGCGGGTATTTTCTGCGAAACTGAATAACCTGCTGGTTCAACGCATCGCGGGGGACGCTCGGATAGGAGACTCCCTGGATAAAATAGCCCATCAATGGATCGAAAGTACCGTCGTTGTTAAAATCCTTCGCCACCAATGTCACAGGCTCGCGTTCCGATGCCCGGTAAAACGTATTGGTCCCCTCGTTGCCGGCCATGAAGTCGATGTCGCCGTCATGATCGAAATCTCCTGCTGCCAGGCTATTCCACCAGCCGGAATAGGGGTTCAGGGATGTTTTGATGGATTCGGTTTCCAGGAATTTCGTTTTCTGGTTTTTGAATACGCGTACGGGCATCCATTCTCCGGCGATCACCAGATCGTCCAGGCCATCGTTGTCGGCATCGGCCCATATCGCGGCGCACACCAGGCCTGCCGAGAGCAGCTCGGGGCAATGCGATGCGGTAATATCGGTAAATGCCGTTTTGCCGTGATGCGAATCGTTTCGGAGCAGGTAACTGCGCGCGGGTAGCGGGTATTTGCCCGGGACCATTCGCCCACCGATAAACAGGTCGGCGTCGCCATCCTTGTCAAAATCACGGGCCACCACGCAAGAGCCGCTTAGTGAAATGGTCGGAAAATTCCCGCCCGATGCAAGTTTGAAATTGCCTCGGCCGTCGTTTAAATACAACTGTACCTGATAAAATGCCCGATCGGTGACAGGTCTTTCACTACCGCCATTGACGACAATCAGATCCTGATCCTGATCTCCGTCCGCATCGAAAAATGTGGCAGCTATATTTTCATGCAGCGAATCCTGCGCGATTTCGCGTTTGGCGAACGCGCCCGACGCCTGCTGAAAGTAAATGCAGGGCTTGCCATTCAGATAGCTTGCCCCGGCGAAGAAATCGTCGAGGCCGTCCTGATCCGCGTCGCCTACCGCAATGGCAAACCCGCTTTTGGAAAGCATTTTGTGCAATGCGGCGGTTTGTTTAAAGTCGATGTAGCCCGATTTTTTGTGTACGAAATCGATCTTTAAGTCGTCGGTAACATCCCGGAAAAATGGCTCGGGAGCTTTGGGGGCTGTCGGAAGTACGTTTCGGGCATCTTTTCTCCTGAGCTCCAAATGCTGGTTCGCAGCAACTTTATAAAGCTTTTGAGACATTCCGCCCGGCCAGCTTACCAGCAGGCTATCGACCAATCTGCTATTTCCCAGCCCGAAATGCAGGCCGGAGCCTACCGAAGAAATAAAGCCGCGCGCGACATACATTTCTGCATACTGTGCCCGTTTGCCCTGCCATATTGTGACGTTGCAGCCGATCCCGTCCAGGTTTCCCTTGTCGCCCTTAAATGTGACGGAAAGGAAGTTGCCACGTGCTTTCTCGCTGCTTTGGTTTTGATAGATCAATGGCTCCGAATCGATATTGTTGACCACCAGGTCCAGATCGCCATCACTGTCCAGATCGGCGTAGGCAGCGCCGTTTGAATACGATAATTCGTCGAGGCCCCATTCTTTGGATGTGTTCTGAAAGGTTAGATTTCCCGCATTTTTATAAGCATAGTTGCGGATTTTTACTTCGGGTACTTTTTGGATCAATTCCAATGCATTTTGTTGCTTGAAATCGTTGGTGCCAAAGTTTGAAAAATCTTCCTTGAACTGGATGAAATCGCGGTCGGTCACATCGCGCCGGTAGCCATTTGTGATGAAAATATCTTTCAGGCCGTCATTGTCATAGTCGGCGATGAGCGGCGCCCAGCTCCAATCTGTTTTGGAAATACCCGCCAACAACCCGACTTCGGAGAACCGGGGCGTACCGGGGCCATTTACGCTTTTTTCATGAAGCGGGCCCAGGTTCAATTGAAGCATATTCCGCATGTACTGCAATTGATAGCCGTATTGTTCTGAAATGCTCATTTCCTTCCGGTCGTAGTCCTGGCCCGCCAGCATTTTTTTCTGCCGCAGGTTGTCTTCGGGCAGCATATCGAGCTGGAATATGTCGGGATACGTATCATTGTTGATGTCGGCGATGTCTACGCCCATACCGAAGAGGCTGGTGTGAGCTGTGGCTTCCTTGATTACATTGTTAAAAAGTGGTTGCGCGCCCTTCCCTGTATTGAGGTAGAGCATATCGCTGCTGATGAAGTCGTTGGAGCAATAGATATCCGGGTAGCCGTCTTTGTTCATATCGCTCACGGCCAGGCCCAGGCCAAGACCTTCGTATGTTATGCCGGCGTCTTTGGAAATGTCGGTGTATCTGGGCAGCCCGTTGGCTTGCCGGCCTTCATTGACGTAAAACCTGCCGGTGCTCGGGTAGGAGCCGTCGTGATAGGTTTTGCGGATAAAATTGGGATTTTGCAGGTCCGGAGCGGTGTTCATCATGTACGCATCGAGATCGCCATCCAGGTCCGCATCGAAAAAGGCGGTTTGGGTGGTGAATGCACGGGTATTCAACCCGTATGCTTTCGCGAGCTCTTTAAACGTGGGCACGCCATCGGCCCCGTTCCCCTGATTGACAAAAAGCAGGTTTTCCGAATCCTGCATTTTGACATGGCTGGCTACGCTGATGTAGATGTCGAGCAGCCCATCCTGGTTGATATCCACCATCGAAATGCCGCTGCACCAGCGGGCAGTGGTCACACCCGCCTTTTCGGTAATGTCTTCGAATGCCCACTTCTGGGAAACGGTGTCGATCCTGCTTAAATACAGCCTGCTGCTGACCTGGTTGCCGCCGAAGAAAATGTCGGGCTTGCCGTCCCCGTTCACATCCCCGATCCCCACGCCGCCGCCGTTGTAAAAATTGGTAAAGGTAAATGGGTTAATGGAATCGTTGGGTGTGAGCCGGTTGACGAAATGGACCTGCGTTTCATCCGGCGTGTGCAGCCGAAACAGGGCATCGCTTTTGTTTTTGCAAGAAACGAATAGATAGATGATCGATAGGTATAGCAAGCAGAAGACACCGGTCGTAAACCGGTGCCGTCTTGCATTTGCATTGTTATTTTCAGGATCAATAGCCCGGGTTCTGATCTTTGGCGTCAATCTTTGCATTGTTATCTACTTCCTGTTGAGGGATAGGCAGTAATTCATGTTTTTTAGCCTGAAAATAGGCGATCGGCTCGGTTTTGAGCTTACCGTTTTTGCGCCATCTCAGGATGTCTCGATTGCGGATCTGCTCCCCGCTCAACTCTACGCGGCGCTCGTGCATGATAGCGGCAAACACCTGGTCTTTGGTCGTAACCGGGTATTTCGCAGTAGGGTAGGCCGGCATTGAAACGCTCTTCCGGGCACGCGTCATATTCAGGTATTTGATCGCCTGCGGGATGTTGCCCAGCTCGTTTTCCACTTCGGCCAGCGAAAGAATGGTTTCGGCAAACCGCATGATCCGTTGATTGATCCCACCCGTCAGAAACGACTCGTTCATTTTGTACATCAGCGAGTATTTTTGCCAACTCACCTTTTTGGTAACGCCATCCACTACCGATGAACTGCCGTTCTGCTGGCCGTCGGTCAGCGTCGACATACCATTGTTATATTTTTCGCCGGTGAAATAAAACGAGTCCTCATACCGCGGATCGGTCTTGGCGTCACCTTTGGTGGTTTTTTCAAATTCATTGAGCAAACCGTTTGAAGGGATCACATTACGCCAGCCGATAGCTGAATACTCCTGCGTCCGCACGGTTTCGGTACCGGCCGTTGCGCCGTTGCCGTCTCCGTCCCAGTTGTAAACTCCGCCCGAAGGATAGAAATTGACCTCGAAAATGGATTCCTTGTTGAATTCGGTTTCTTCCAGGTAATTATCGTTGTAGTTGTCGGCTAACGCGTACAGGTTGGAATCGTACACTTTCAATAATTCCGTTTTGGCATTTGCGTAGTCGCCCTGCTGCATGAAAACCCGCGCTAGCAGCATTTGTGCGGCGCCCTTAGTCGCTCTTCCCTGGTTTGCGGCATTATAGGTGGCCGGAAGCTGTTCCTGGATTTCTTTCAGTTCGGCAACGACGTAAGCGTACACTTCGGCGTCCGTGGATCTGGGTAAGCTTCCGTCGACGGTCAAGACATAGTTTTTATACAAAGGCACGCCACCCCACATGCTCACCAGCTCGTAATAGGCATACGCACGCAGGAAGCGGGCTTCGGCAAGCAAACGGGCCTTATCGGCCGCCGGAATGTCGGAAACTGCCGTGGAGTTATCCACCACCGAATTGGCGCGGTGGATCAGCCGGTAATAGGCCAGCCATACGGTACCCATGACCGAGTTGCCGCTATCGTGCGTGCCGAGCAGCAACTGGTTGCGGGGCGTTTCCAGCTGCCCGCCGCCCGCTGCCATGTCGTCGCTCCGGAGGTCGTGCAGAAAGAACCATTCGCGCGCCACGAGGTTGTTGGCTTTGAGCATGGAGTACACGCTGGTCACGCCGCTGGTCAGTTCGGCGCCATTTTTATAGTAATTTTCGACAGTAACACCGTTGGGATTGGTCTTTTCCAGCACATCCTGGTTACAGGAAAGGGCCATGCCCAGTAAAAGCGTTGACGCCAGTATGATCGTTCTTTTCATTGCAATGCTTTTCAAATGTGGTTAGAAGCCAAAACTCAATCCTACCTGTAAGGTCCTCGGCTGCGGGTACATGCCGTAGTCAATCCCATTGATCAGCTGTGTGCCGGTGGCCGTAGACGAACCGTTCGCGCCGATTTCTGGGTCGAGGCCCGAGTACTTGGTTAACGTGAGCAAGTTGGTTGCCGAAACATATACCCGGGCTTTGGTGATGGTGTTCCGGGTCAGCGCGGAAAGTCCTTTGGAAGGGATCGTGTAGCCGATGCTGAAATTTTTGATCCGCATGTAGGAGCCGTTCTCCACGAACCGGTCGCTCGTTTTGCTGTTGTTGTTCGGGTCGCCGCTCACGGCGCGGGGAACGTCGGTGTGGGTATTGGCGGGAGTCCACGCATTCAGCACATCGGTTCCTGCATTAAATAGCCGCAGCATTCCCTGCTCGATCACCTTGGTACCGTTGTAAATCTTGTTGCCCTGAACACCCTGCAGATAGAGCGTCACATCAAAACCCTTGTAGCTGCCGCCGAAGTTACCTCCGTAGCTGAATTTTGGAATAAAACTGCCCAGGTATTGGCGGTCGTTGCCGTCGATGATGCCGTCACCGTTCAGGTCTTTGAACCGGATATCGCCGGGTGCCGCCGCTGGCTGATACTTGGTCTGGTCGTTGCCGTCGGCTGCATTAGCCTGGTCAATCTCGGCCTGGCTTTGGAAAATACCGTCGACTTTCCAGCCGTAGAACGACTGGATCGGGTGCCCCGCTTCCGTTTTGGTAATGTCGAAGCCGCCGAAGTCGTCATTTTTTCCGGAGAATATGGAAGCATTTTCCGTGGCCAGACTTACCACCTTATTTCTGGTGATATCCAGATTTACAGAAGCATTCCACTTAAAATCGCCGTCGTTTTTGTTGAAGCCCAATTGAAATTCATACCCCCAGTTTTTCATCTTGCCGATGTTGGACAATGGAGACGACGAGTAGCCTAGTGAATTCGGGATGGGCACTTCCAGCAAAAGCCCGTCGGTATTGCGGTTGTAGCGCTCGGCGGTAAATGTGAGGCTGTTGTTGAATAAAGCCAGGTCGATACCCAGGTTGGTCATGGCAGTGCTTTCCCATTTCAGCTGGGTATTGCCCAGGGCGCTGAAATAGGACCCCAGCAGCTTGCTTCCTCCGAATACATAGTTGGAATTGTCCGCCTGCACCAGCGACTGCCATGCGTAACTTCCGATTCCGTTGAAACCGGTCTGGCCATAGCTCGCTCGGATTTTAAGTTCCGAAATTTCCGGAACGCTTTTCAAAAATTCCTCCTCGCTGATGCGCCAGCCCAGAGACACGGAAGGGAAAGTACCCCATTTGTTCCCCGGTGCAAACCGTGAGGAACCATCCCGGCGAACCGATCCGCTGAGGAGGTATTTGCCGTCATATTCATAGTTCAACCTGCCGACGTACGAAATGAGTGCGCTTTCATCGAGTGAACTGTTGGCATTCGGATTGGAAATGCCCTGCATCTGGTCAATATCGTTGTTGGGCCTGTAACCCGAACCGTTGAGCGTATTCGTGCGGAATGTCTGCTTGTCGACGATCGCAGTAACGTTCAGCATATGCTTGCCGAATGTCTTGTCAAATGTCAGCTGATTGGTAATCACCGGCGAGTAGTAGGCCGTGCGTCCGTTGCGGATCTCGAATTGGGTACGGGACTTGTAGCCATCGTTATAGATCGGGAACTGATCGTTGGACAATGCGCTCACCACATCGGCCCCGAAACTAAAACGGTATTTGAGGAAACTGGTCAGGTTTAGTTCCGCGAACACGGAGCCAAGCACTTTAATGCGCTGGCTGCGCGAGACGTCCATCTGGGCGATCCGCAGCGGGTTATCCGGGTCGCTTCCGTCGGCTGCTGTCGGGGAGCTGTATCCGCCCAGTTTGGTAGGGTCCGTGACGGGCCAGTAGGGGAGGTTGCGGATCGCCTGCATCACCAGCGTGCGTCCACCGCCAAAGCCCTGCTCTCCGCGGCTTTTATCATAGGAGAATGTGAGTGTCTGGCCGATTTTGAGGAATTTGGTGATCTGGTGGTCTGAATTGATCCGGAAATTGGCGCGTTTGTAGTTCGTGCCAACCAGAATACCTTCCTGGTCAAAATATCCCGCGGATGTAAAAAAACGGGAAACACTGTTTCCTCCGCTGACCGAAAACTGGTGCTGCTGAACAGGCGCATTTCTGAAAAGTACATCCTGCCAATCGGTGTGCGTCTGGGCAAACGTCTGCGTGGCCCCTTCGTAAATGGGTTTATTCAAATCGGAAAGTCTGCCCGGCATCGCGATACCTGCATTGCCCAGCAAAGCGGTCGCGTATTGGATGTACTGGTCGGTATTGAGCAGGTCCAGCTTTTTCCAGGCCGATTGCGTGCCGAAATAGGTGTCTACATTCACATGCAGCTTGCCATCCTGCGACCCTTTTTTGGTGGTAATGATAATCACCCCATTGGAGGCACGAGAACCATAGATCGCCGCCGAACTGGCATCTTTGAGGACTTCCATGGATTCAATGTCCTTCGGGTCCAGATTATTGAGGTCGCCGGAAGGAATTCCGTCGATCACATAAAGCGGTCCGGAAGCATAGTTGATCGAGCCGATCCCGCGAATACGGACGATCGGCGTTTGGCCGGGGCTGCCGTTATTTACTACACGAACGCCCGGCACACGCCCTTGAAGGGCCTGCTCTGCGCTAACCACCGGAAGGGCCGTTAGTTCTTTGGGGGAAACGGAAGACACCGCGCCTGTCAGCGATGATTTCTTCTGGGAGCCGTAACCGATCACTACCATCTCTTCCAGTGCCTGGTTTTCGGTTGCGAGCTTTATTTCGATATGTGTTTTTGTTCCAACCTCGACTTCCTGCTTACCAAATCCAATAAAGCTGAATACCAATATGCTGCTTTCGGAGGGAACGTTGATCGTGAAATCGCCTTTCGCATCAGTGCTGGTACCGATGCTGGATCCCTTCAATGTTACGTTTACACCAGGAAGCGCATCTCCGTCTTCTGACGTTACCCGGCCCGTCACCTGTTTGTCGGCAACTTCTGCCAGCACCAGATTGGCCGAGGCGATTGCAATGAATATCGTTAATAACCATTGCCTGGGCCTTTTCGAATGAAATTCTAGTAGAAGGTCTTTCATAAGCGTGATAGATATGGACTAAAATGACAAAAACTTGCACCAATCAAAGGTTGGGTAAATTTGAGGAAATGTCAACGTCACACTTAACCGCCACGGCGTCCTAGCCACCGAATTGAACATTTGTTCCCTTCATTCTAACATTTTTACCCTTGGAAAGACAAAAAATTTCGGCGGGCCTGTATGTATTCGGAAGGGAGTACGCCGAATTTTGCCTTGAAAGATTTGGTGAAATAGTTGGGTGCGGCAAACCCGGTGGCATAGGATATCTGTGCAATGTTCAGGTCGCTTTTTTCGAGCAGCAACGCGGCCTTTTCCAGCTTGATCGCCTTGATAAATTCGATGGGCGTTTGCCCGGTGATTTCCAGTAGCTTGCTGTACAATGTCCCGCGGCTCATCCCCAGTTGTTTGCTCAGTTTTTCGACGCTGAGCTGAGAGCTGTTGTTAATATGCTCATCGATGTAGGCAAGAATGTTCTTGATCAGTTTTTCATTGCCCGACATGATTGGAGGTTCAGGCCGCGTAACGTCAATTTGCCGGGTATAGGCATTTTTGAGGAGTCGGTTGAGCAGCAGCAGATTGTTGATCTTGGCATTTAAAATATCGAAGTTGAAGGGCTTGGTCAGGTAATCGTTAGCGCCGGAGTTCAACCCGTTCAGTTCGTGTTCCTCGCCGGTTGAAGCCGTTAACAGAATGATCGGAATATGTGCCGTGCGCTTATCCGATTTAATCTTCCGGGCCAGTTCGTTACCATCCATTTCAGGCATGGCAATGTCGCTGATAATGATCTGGGGATGCTGGGCGAGGGCCTTTTGCCATCCTTCCGATCCGGTCGACGCTTCGATGACCCGGTAATGGGATTCCAGGCTACTCTTAAGATAATGCCGGAATTCGTCGTTATCTTCTATGATCAGAATTTCGGCAGGTGCCTCAGCGGGGTGGAGGGCCATTGCCGCTACCTTGGACATCGGGGCCTCCTGCGGCCGGTATTCATCCGAAATTACGGTAATTGCAGGTATTGTTCCCACATCAGCCGCAGCAATACCGCAAGGGAGCATTACCGTAAAGGTGCTTCCTTTTCCGGGAGCGCTATCCACGTGAATAGACCCGTGGTGCATTTGGACAAATTCCCTGACGATCGAAAGGCCAATCCCGCTTCCCTGATTAAGAATCGAGACCGCGGAATCATGCTGAAAAAAGCGATCAAATATTTTTCCGTGCTTCTCAGCCGGGATACCCACACCGGTATCCGACACTTTAATATGCAGCCATTGTCCCTCGTCCTCTGCCTGCGAGAGCGATAGCGTTACTTTTCCGCCCCTTCGGGTATATTTAAACGCATTGGATAGCAGATTCAGGATAATGCGTTCGACTTTGTTGGCGTCGAAATCCATATGCAGGCTACTCACCTGGCTTTCGAAAACATAGTCGATGCCCTTTGTCTGGGACAAGTACCGGAATGATTCCGAAGTTTCCTGAATAAAGGATACGATCTCGCCATGAGTAGCTTCGAGTTTCGATTCGTGTTCCTGAAGGTTCTTGAAGTCAAGCAATTGATCGACCAGGTTGAGGAGCCGTCTGGCGTTGCGCTTGATACCCTGTAAATGTGGTGTGTTCTCGGCCAGCGCCGCCCGGTTGAGCAGCTGGTCCAGCGGCGCCAGTATCAGGGAAATAGGGGTTCTGAACTCGTGGCTGAGATTGGTCAGGAACTTGATTTTCATTTCATCGAGTTCCCTCTTTCGCTCGATTTCCCTCTCAAACTGTTCCTGCCTGAATTTGTTTTCAAGCTTTTGAATACCCCTGCGCCTGATCAGATACATTAAACCGATAAAACTCAGCACGTAGAAAACGTAAGCGTAAATAGTCATGTAGAAGGGCGGCTCCACCACGATCTCTACGGCAGCTCCCCGGCTGTTCCAGTTCGCGTTGTGATTTTTAGCCTGTACTTCAAACCGATAGGTACCTGGTGACAGGTTTGTATAGCCGGCGGTTTGAGACGTGCCTGCATCTTGCCATTCGCTGTCGAAACCATCCAGCCGGTAGCGGTACACGGTCTGGGACGGATCGGAATAATTGAGCGCCGCGTAGGAGAGGGTAAAGTTTTGCTTATAAGCCAGATGGATGGATTTCGCGACCGAAATATGCTCGCGAAGCGTGGTGGAATCGGCAGGTGTGATGGATTTGTTACCCACTCTGAGCTCTTTCAAAATTACGGGCATCGGGTGGCTGTTCTGTCTGAGCGTGCGGGTATCCAGGTAATTAAAGCCGTGAATGCCGCCGAAAAACAGCAGGTTGTCCTGTGTTCTGATGCCGGCGCCGAGGATAAAAGTGTTGTTCTGCAAACCATTGTGCGGCGAGTAGTTAGTAAACCTTTTGGTGGTTTGGTCGAGGTAACTAACTCCCTGGTCGGTACTCACCCAGATACGCCCCTGCGCATCTTCAAGTATTTTATTGATCACCCCGCTGGTAAGTCCCGCTTTTTGATCATAAACCGTGAAGCTGCGTGTTCCGGCATCGAACCGGGCCAATCCTTCGCCGCCGGTACCGACCCAGACTGCACCCTTACTGTCCTGATGCAGGGAAAGAACATTGTTTCCCGGGAGGGAGCTGTTTAGCTTGTCGTATTGTACAGACTTTTTCCGAACCGGATCAAATATGGCCACGCCGGTCCCGTGCGACGCGATCCAGATGCGGCCGTTTTTGTCTTGGAGAATATCCCTGATATAGCCATTCAGCGGAATCGTTCGTCTTGCTATGGGGATACCGGCATCAAAATAGCGTTCAAACTGCTGCGTTTCAGGGTCGAATACATTGATACCGCCGCCATTGGTCCCTACCCAAAGTTTGCCCTGCTTGTCGGTCATCAACGAGAAAATGTCATCGTTGTTCAGCGATGAGGGACTCGGCCCTTGCGTGTATTGCCGGTATTGTCCGGTGTGGATGTCAAATGCGAAAAGCCCGTCCTGGAAGCTACCGATCCACAGCTTGTCGCCGGACAGTTCCAGCGACATAATCGCCAAACCCGAGCATCCGGGCTTATTTTGGGGCAAGACCGGAATTTTGGTAAAAAGATTTGTCTTCCGTTGGTAAAGGTTCAAGCCGCCACCGTCGGTCCCTACGAAAAGATCGCCGTTTGTTTTCTCCGCAAAAGAGGTTACAAATGAGGCGCTCAGCCCATGAGGATCATAAGGGTTTGAGCGTTTCAGGGCGAAGGTGGTCAGGTTTTGATCAAACTTGTTGACGCCTCCTTTGTAAGTACCCAGCCAGAAAATGCCCTGTTTATCTATAAGGATGCTGCGTATCGACTTGTTTGTCAGACTGAAAGATGCGCGGGCATCCGGCGCATAGCGGGTCACTTTGCCGGTTTTAATATCCATCAGGTTCAGGCCGCTATCCGTGCATATCCAGAGCGTTTGGCGGTTTTCCGGAGCCACTGCGTAGATCATGTCGCTACTGATCGAATGTTGGTCAGTGGCCTGGTATTTAAAGCTCTGAAGCAGGGTGCCGTCAGGCGAAAATTTGTATAAGCCGTTAAATGTGCCTGCCCAGATGCAGCCCATTTGGTCGCCATTGATTGTCTTTACCTGATTGGCATTGGCGGCGACCGCATTTGCGCCATAGAAGACGCGTGCGAAGCGGCCGGTTTTAAAGTCGAACCGGAACAGGCCGGTCTCGGTCCCCACCCACATATGCCCTTGCTGGTCCTCGAAGAAGCTCTGTATCAACCCGTTTCGGATTTGGTCGGGAACGCCGCTGCGCTGGCTCAGCCGTGTCGCCTTGAACGTTGCCGGGTCCACCAGGATGAGACCGGTGGTGGTAGCCACCCATAAGTGGCCTGTGTGATCGCTCGTGATCGCCGTGACACTTTCGCTGCCTGTCACGCGCACAAAAGCATCCTTCTTGCGGTCGTATAAATGCAGGGATCCCTGGATCGTGCCAATCCACATTCGGCCTGCTTTGTCTTCGTGGAGCGATGAGATATCGTTGGAGGCCAGGCTTGACGGGTTTGACCTGTCGTGCCGGTAAATGGTGAAATCCGTTCCGTCGTATTTATTCAGGCCGTCGTCGGTACCAAACCACAGCAAGCCATATTGATCCTTTAAAATCGTATGAACGGTGTTGGACGAGAGTCCGTCCAGGGATGTGATCGCGGTAAAATTCAACTGCAAATCGCTCCCGCCGGCATTGCAGCGGTGGGGCTGCACAAGCGTAAAGCCGGTTAAAACGATGATCAGAAATTTCAGCAACGCCGACATGGTACGATCCGGTTTTATAGTTTATTTTTCATCGCATGAGCCCCTGTTGAACATTTGTGGCATTAGTTTTAACAAATATGCTCATGACAAACGCCCGGGGTTATCTACATTTGCTCATCAATAAATGAAATATAATGTTGGAAAAATGATGAGTTGGCCATGCCGATATAGAAGCAGTATGTGCAGGAAATATATTGTCAATTTGACAAATAATACTTGAAAACTTTCAATGACCCCGTTTCCGGATCGCTTAAATAGTTGGTATTCAATATAAATAAAAAACGGTTACAATATTTATGACTATGCTAAAACCTTTACCGCTCCTCGCGGGGTTGCTGATGCTGGCTACCGCCTCTCTTGCCCAAAACAAACCGATGGAAATGCCCACGGGGTACGATGCGGTGCGCGAGGGTGTGGCGGCAGGAAAAATAGATACGCTTCAATACCAGTCCAGGACGGTGGGTAACAGCCGGAAAGCGCTGGTTTACACACCGCCCGGATTTTCAAAGAAGAAAAAGTATCCTGTGCTGTACCTGCTGCATGGCATTGGAGGGGACGAAAAAGAATGGCTGAAAGGCGGTAACCCGCAGCTGATCCTGGACAACCTGTACGCCGAAAAGAAGATCGAGCCCATGATCGTGGTCATGCCTAACGGCCGCGCCATGAAAGACGACCGGGCGACCGGAAACATTATGGCACCAGACAAGGTAGCGGCTTTCTCAACATTCGAGCAAGATTTGCTTTCCGACCTGATCCCGTTCATCGAGAAGAAGTACCCGGTGCTTTCTGACAGGGAAAACCGTGCGATTGCCGGCCTGTCGATGGGCGGCGGGCAGTCGCTCAATTTCGGGTTGGGGAATCTGGACAAATTCGCCTGGGTGGGAGGGTTTTCGTCTGCGCCTAACACCAAAAAGCCGGAAGAGCTGGTACCTGATCCTCAGAATGCCAAAAGCAAACTGAAATTGCTCTGGCTTTCCTGCGGCGATGACGACCGCCTGATCACTTTCAGCAAGCGCACGCACGATTACCTCTTCGAGCACGACGTTCCCCATGTATATTATGTCGAGCCTGGTGTTCACGATTTCAAGGTTTGGAAAAACGGCTTGTACATGTTTTCGCAGTTTTTGTTTAAACCCGTTGATGTCCAATCGCTGTCGAAGTACACTATCCTCGGCACGCCGGCATCGACAAACGTCCGGTCGGCGAAATATCCTCAGATCCTGCCCGACAACCGGGTGGTATTCCGCACGAAAGCACCTAATGCCCAGAAAGTGCAGGTGGACCTGGGCAGGAAATACGATATGCTGAAAGATACCGCCGGCGTTTGGTCGGTAACCACGGATTCGATCGGAGAGGGGTTCCATTACTATTCGCTGCTCATTGACGGCGTGGCACTGGCCGACCCCGCCAGCGAGACCTTTTACGGAATGGGCAGAATGGCCAGCGGCATCGAAATACCTTTCCGAAAGGGCGGTTACTATGCATTGAAAGAGGTGCCTCACGGCAATATACAGATCCAGCGCTACCTGTCGAAGGCCAGCAATTCCTGGCGGGAAATGTACGTATACACACCTCCGGGCTATGACGCTTCGGCCCAAAAGTATCCCGTATTGTATCTGCTGCATGGGGGCGGTGAAGACCAGCGGGGTTGGGCAACCCAGGGCAAGACGAACCTGATTCTGGATAACCTGATCGCGGAGGGTAAAGCCAAACCGATGCTGATCGTGATGATGGACGGAAATTCAGGAATCCCGCTTGGCCCGGGTAGCCTTGGCACAGCCGGCGATGGTTTTCTGAAAGCATTCGAAAATGAATTGAAATCGGGCGCGATACCTTTCGTGGAAAGTACCTACCGGGTGGAAGCCAACGCGGCAAACCGGGCCCTGGCCGGCCTTTCGATGGGAGGGATCCAGACTCTGTATGCAGGCGTGAAAAACTCGGACATGTTCTCTTCGCTCGGCGTGTTCAGTTCGGGTTGGTTCGGGAATAATAATGCATTGTCGGGCCCGCATTACGAGTTTGCCAAAAATAATGCGGCCTCTATCAACAGCAACCTGAAAAACTTCTGGATCTCGATGGGCGGCCCCGAGGACATTGCCTTCAAGAACTGCAAGATCATGCTCGCTAAATATGACGAGCTCGGCATTAAATACCAATACAGCGAATATCCCGGCGGGCACACGTGGCCTGTATGGCGGCACGATCTGTTTGGTTTCGCCCAACTGCTGTTTAAATAACATTTCAATACCCGCGCTCTGCGCATAAGATAACCTGGAATCCGATCATGCATTGGGTTCTTTTAGATGTGGTAGTTAACTTTGGCCGAAGGATTCACTTTGGCCAATTTCGTTTATCCAGGTATTGAACAAGCTGAAATACGCGGAACCGCCTTAGGGATTTGAATGACAAACCTTAATCTGAATTTTGGTGGTGAAAAGACAACGTCCGTGGAAGATCAGCGTGTGGGTGATGGCGCTTCTGCTTATTCATGCCTCATTTCAATTATTCGGGCAGCAGCGCCGGTTTGTTCATATTGATGCCCGGCAGGGCCTTTCCCATGCTCACGTCAAGGCCATTTACCGTGACAAAAGCGGTTTCCTGTGGATTGGCACGGAATCGGGCCTCAACCGGTTTGACGGCTACGCGATCAAGGTTTTTCGGAATGATGCGTCAGACCCTGCATCGCTGTTTGACGACGACATTGCGGCGTTGTTTGAAATGCCGTCGGGCAAAATGGGGGTCATCACAAGCCTCGGCCCCTGCGTCTATGACCCGGCGACGGAGACCTTTTCGCGGCCCTTGCAGGGATTTCAACCCTATTCAATCCGTAAACCGGCTAAGCTGAGAGTGGCCGTGCCCGATAGCAGGGATAATTACTGGTTTCTCATTGAGGACGACGGAATTATTTGCTATAACGAAAAAAGTAAAAAGGCCTTTTCGGTCAGGCATTCGGGCAGTGATACTACTTCCATTGCCAGCAACGATGTCACGTCCATGGTGCAGGGAAGCGATGGAACTTACTGGCTGGCACATTCGAATGGAATGGTCGAAAATATAGTCTTCGAAAAGCAGGTTGTTCGGGTTATCAAAAGGCATAATTTCTTTTATGATCGCAGGCGCAGCAAAAATGATAAGCTGCAATGCCTCCTCACCGCAGATCGGGATGGGGACGTTTGGGCGTTCCCCACTAACTTTGATTTGGGTATAGCATATCTCGATAAACGGCTGGGAAAGATAAACTATCTGGGCAAGACCTTCGGAAGTCCCCGTCTGAGTTCGGATTTGATTACCGGTGTCGTGGAGGACGATAGGGGCAATATCTGGATCTCCAATGGCCAAAACGGCATCGATGTCCTGGACAAAAGGACACGATTGGTGACCAACATGCAGTATGCGTCGGAGAATGCGAATGGATTAAGCCATAACGCAATCACCTGCATGCTGAAAGATGCGGACGGGCTGATCTGGGTGGGAACCTACAAGACCGGGGTGGATTATTTTCATGAAAATATCCGTTTGTTTCCGCTCATCAACCGGAGAACGAAGCCTTACGGACTGCCTTTTGAGGATATCAATGCGTTTGTCGAGGACCGCAAAGGGAATCTCTGGCTGGGCGCCAATGGAGGAGGACTAATCTATTTTGAAAGGAAGACAGGGAAATTTACGATTTACCGGCACGATCCGGGCAATCCGCGCTCATTGAGCAGCGATGCGGTTGTCAGTTTATGCCTGGATCATAAAAATCAATTGTGGATAGGGACTTTTCTGGGCGGATTAAACTGCTTCGATGGCCGTCAATTTATCCGGTACAAGCACGATCCTGCCAAGCCTCAAAGTCTTTCGGGCAGGAGTGTTTGGGAAATATTCGAAGACTCGCAGCAACGACTTTGGATCGGCACCCTCGACGGCGGCCTGTGCTTGTTTGACCAGGAAAGCAAAAACTTTACCCGCTATCAGCATCCTGACCAACGTGCGCTTTATTCCACCTACGTTCCCACCATTTTCGAGGATTCCAAAGGAAATATGTGGTTCGGGACTTCAACGGGGATCGACGTATTGAAAAAGACATCGGGTGCATTGGTGCATTTTGAAACAAAAAAGGGGGATCCGGCTTCCATTGCCAGTAACGACATCTTCGGCATACTGGAAGATGCCAAAGGGCGGATTTGGGTCGGTTCCCGGGGAGGGCTCAGTATGTGGGTGCCGGGGTCCAACACTTTCGTGAACTACGGTGAAAAGCATGGGCTCCCGCACAATGCGATCCTGTCGATGGTCGAGGACGAAGATGGCCGGCTCTGGCTGGGTACGCCCAATGGCTTGTCGTGTGCGACGATTGCCCAGGACAAGGGACGTTTGCAGGTAAGTTTCCGGAATTACGCGGAAATGGACGGGCTGCAAGGCAGGCAATTCACCGAAGACGCTGCGTTCAGGACTCGTGCCGGCGAGTTGATTTTCGGAGGAGCCAACGGGTTCAATATTTTCAGACCGGGCGATTTGGGAGAAAATAAAATGATGCCGCGGTTGGCATTTACCGATTTTCAGCTATTCAACCGCAGTGTTCGCGCCGGATCCCGGGCTGGGGGAAATCCCGTGCTATCTTCGTCGATCACGACAAATCCTTCTGTCGTATTACAGGCGAGCGACAATGTTTTCTCCATCGAATTTGCCGCACTAAACTTCATCCAGCCGGGTGGGAGCCAATACAAGTATAAATTGGAAGGCTTTAATGATAACTGGCTCGTTACAGACGCCAGCAACAGGAAAGTTACCTTCACTAACCTCGACGCCGGCGACTACGTTTTTCGTGTGATCGCATCCAACAACGACGGGCTGTGGAATCAGCGGGGAATATCGCTTCATATCAAAGTGCTGCCCCCATTCTGGCGATCGCCGATTGCCTACGTCCTGTATGCGATAGCAATTGCCTTGCTGCTGCTCGCAGCATTAAAGCTCATACAGGAAAGGGAGCGCATGAAATTTGCGATCGTGCAGACGCGCGAGGAGGCCAGGCGCTCGCAGGAGCTCGATATGTTGAAGACCAAGTTCTTTACCAACGTAAGTCACGAGCTGCGTACCCCGCTTTCGCTGATACTGGCACCGGCTGAAAAGCTTACCGAAAGGGCTGTGGACAGTCAGGACCGCAAACAGCTGGACCTGATCCAGCGAAATGCACGGCGACTGCTGAACATGGTCAATCAGCTGCTGGATTTCAGAAAGCTGGAAGTGAATGAAATCAGGTTTCATCCTACGGAGGGAGATATCATCAGGTTCGTCAAGAACACCGTCTATTCGTTCTCCGATCTTTCGGAGAAAAAGGACATCCGGCTCCTGTTTTCTTCCAATGTCTCCGGGCTGGAAACGTCGTTCGATCATGATAAGCTCGAAAAGATTCTATTCAACCTGCTGTCGAATGCCATTAAATTTACTTTGGGCCCCGGCCAGGTATCGGTGAACGTCGATGTCCGGGATGCGGACGGTGACTATTTCGTGGAGATCAAAGTGAAAGACACGGGCATAGGGATACCACCCGAAAAACATGACCTGATTTTTGAGCGGTACTTTCAGAGCGACCTGCCCAATTCGATCATCAATCAGGGAAGCGGTATCGGATTGGCCATTACGCGGGAATTTGTTCGGATCCATGGTGGGGCCGTGGGGGTGGAGAGCAAAGTCGGAGAGGGGAGTTGTTTTGTGGTGAAACTGCCTTTGAAGAGGCACACCGAAGTAATCACAACCGGATTGCCTGACACACCGGGCGAAGCCACGGTGTCCCCCGACAGAGACCGGGAAAAACGGGATGCGGAGGGTAAACCGCGCATCCTGATCGTGGAAGACAACGAAGATTTCCGTTTTTATCTCAAAGACAATTTAAAGCAATTTTATTCCGTCATCGAGGCTTCGACCGGCCGGGAGGGTTGGGATAAAGTGCTGGAACACCGTCCATCCCTGGTTGTTTCGGATATTATGATGCCCGACCTGAATGGACTGGACCTTTGCAGAATGATCAAATCCGACGAGCAGGCCTCGCAAACCCCGGTAATTCTGCTCACGGCGCGGTCGGACGACGAACAATTCCTCGAAGGATTCCAGGCCGGCGCAGATGACTATATGGCCAAGCCATTCAATTTTCAGGTGCTGGAATCAAGAATCCGGAACCTGATTTCGTCGCGGGAAAAACTCCGCAGCCTTTTTGTAACCCGCAATGGGATCAGGGCAAGCGAAATCAAGGTTACGCCGCTGGACCAGCAATTCCTGCATGAAATGATCCAGGCCATCGAGCGGCACATTTCCAATCCCGAATTTACGGTGGTCGACCTTGCCCGGGAACTGGGCGTGAGCCGTTCGCAATTGTTTAAAAGAGTGCAAACGGTTACTGGTAAATCTCCGCTTGAAGTAATCCGGGAGATCAGGTTGCAACACGCTGCTCAACTGCTGGAAAAAAGCCAGCTTTCCATTTCTGAAATTGCCTATCAGGTGGGGTTCAATAACCCCAAATATTTCGCCCGTTATTTCAAGGAAGTGTATCATGTATTGCCTTCCGAGTATTCATGCGGCAAACGGGAACCGGGCAGCAACTAGTCCGGGAATTTGAATTATTTCCCTGTTTTTTGGTCTTTTAATAGCATTCTGGACTTTTTGTACCCTTTATTCGGACTAATCGATACCCTTCAGTCCTTACGCGGTATTCTACCTTTGATGCAAATAATTCATCCTATTGTTACAGTTATTCGTTGCGTGCCCGGGCGCTTCGGACTGTGATCATTAGGTATCTATTGCAAATCATATGGTGTAACTCCTTAAGGCTAATCGAATGATGGGGAAAATTTACAGGTGCTTATGTGTTACCGTGCTTATTTTGTTATCGTGTGTGGCGGCCCAGGCGCAGCGAAGGCAGGTGTCGGGGATTATAAAAAGTGAATCCGGCAGCCCGATGCCGGGCGTAACGGTGTTGCTGAAAGGAACTACGATGGGCGTATCGACGGATACCGACGGGAAGTTTGCCATTCAGGCAATGCCCGAGGACGTGCTCAAAATTTCTTTTATAGGGTACCTGTCCGAGCAAATTCCGGTAGGGAACAAGACCTATTTCGACATTACCATCCAGCCCGATATTGCCACACTTTCAGAAGTTGTGGTGATCGGCTACGGTGAATCCAAGCGAAAAGACGTTACCGGCTCGATATCCTCCGTCACCGGTGCCGAAATCCGTAAAACGAACCCCGTAACCTTTGATCAGGCATTACAGGGAAAAGTGGCGGGTATGGTGGTGCAGCAAACATCCGGCCAGCCTGGCGGAGGCGTTTCGGTGCAGATCAGAGGGATATCCTCCTTTGGATCCGGGGGGCCATTGTATGTGATAGATGGCGTAATTATAGGCTCTACCGCTTCTATGGGCGCGGGTACCAACCCGCTGGCCGCGATCAATCCGTCGGAAATCGAGTCGGTGGACGTGCTGAAAGATGCGTCTGCTACGGCAATCTATGGCTCGCAAGCGACGAATGGGGTGGTGATCGTCACCACAAAACGAGGCGTAGTAGCGCCGCCGCGCATCTCGTACGATGTCTACACAGGTTTTCAACAACTGCCCAGGCGCATTCCTACGATGAATTTGCGGGAATACGCCACCTTCATCAACGAACGAAATTCCGGTTTGGGCTGGGGATTCGATACCCGGCCCGAATTTGCCAATCCCCAATACCTGGGCAATGGTACCGACTGGCAAAAGGAGCTGTTCAGGAACGCGCCGATGACTAACCATACCATTACCGTCAACGGAGGCGATGTCAAAACGCAATACCTGTTGTCGGGCTCGTATTTCAAGCAGGACGGTATTGCTTTGGGGTCGGATTTCAGAAGGATATCCGTCAGACTGAACCTGGACAACAAGACAACCAACTGGTTGAAAATCGGTACCAGCCTGCAATTGGCCAATATCAAGGAGAACGTCAATACGACCAGTTCGAACGTGATCAATTCGGCACTCAGCCAAACGCCCGACATTCCCGTCACCAATGCCGACGGCAGCTGGGGTGGTGCGTATAACCCTAACGGTTGGGTGAATAGCACCATTAACCCCTACGCCATCGCGAGTATCAACAAAGACCAGGTAAACCGGAACCAGCTGTTTGGAAATGCCTATGCCGAGATCGCCTTCAGCAAATCGCTTACGCTGCGAAACGAGGTTACAGGAAGCTTCTCTATGGCGACTGAGGACAAATTCAACCCAAGCTACACCATGGGGCTTGTGAAGAACAACAGCAATAGCGCTTCTTACAATTACAGCCAGAGCGTTTATACAACCGTCAGAAACTACCTCACTTATGCGCATACTTTCGACGACCGGTATAACACCAATGTCATGGTGGGACACGAGGCTCAGTTGAGCAAAGGGGAAAACGTAGGCGCAGGGCGTAATAATTTCCCGTCCAACAATGTGCAGGTGATCAACAGCGGTGACCCTACTTCGGCAACCAATTCCGGCTCGAAAACGCAGAATGCGCAGGAGTCATACTTTGGCCGGTTGAATTTCGGGCTGTTTGATAAATACCTGATTACCGGTAATGTCCGTGCCGACGGTTCTTCCAGATTTGCTGCCGGCAACCGCTGGGTAACCACGTATTCGGGTGCATTGGCCTGGAAAATACAGAACGAGGGCTTTTTGAAAAATTTCAAGGATATCAATGAATTGAAGCTTCGGGTAGGCTATGGCTTGACCAATAACCAGAACGTACGGGATTTCGCATATACATCCACGTTAGCGACGGTCGCCACCGGTTTGTCGGGCATATCCCAGCTCACAGAGAACATCGGGAACCCGTACGTGGAATGGGAAAAAACCAAATACGCCAACGTCGGTCTCGACGCCGCATTGCTATCCTGGCGGCTCAATTTCTCCGTCGATTTATACAACCGGAAAACCGATGGTCTGTTAATGCAAATTCCATTGCCCTTCTACTCCGGAACCGCGGTGGGCTGGTCGCCCGGAGCGCTCGACGCGCCGTACGTGAACGTAGGAACGATCAGCAACAAGGGATTCGATTTTAAAATCAGCTCTACCAACATCCAGGGAAAGGCACTTACGTGGAAAACAGACCTGACCGTGTCGCGGAACATCAATAAGGTGTTGAAACTGAATACCGATGGCGCCTCGCTCGTGGGATGGCCGTACAGCCAGACCATTGTCGGCAACTCGATCGGCGAGTTCTACGGATACAAGACAGATGGAGTTTTTGCCAAAAAGGAGGATTTTGAGACCCACGCCTTACCCACCAAAAACGGCGCACCGCTGCCCGTTGGCTCGGCCGGAGGTAGTATCTGGTATGGCGACCTTAAATTCAAGGACATTAATGGCGACGGAGCGATCGATGAGCGTGACCAGACCTACCTCGGATCGCCGATCCCGAAATTGCAATTCGGACTTAACAACTCGATCTCCTATAAGAAGTTTGACCTGAACATCTTCCTGACCGGTAACTATGGCAACAAGGTGTTCAACCAAATGCGCATGACCGGTGAATATCCCGGAACGAGTTTCGGCTACCTCAAAGCGCTGAACAATTACGCCAAACTCGCTTTGATCGATCCCGACAAACCCGCGACCGATATCAATAATGTTTATGTGAGTAACCCCGATACGGACATCCCCGGCATTAGAAATGACAATACGAACGGCAACAACAGGGCTTCCGATAAATACGTCGAAGATGGGTCATTCATTCGGTTCAAGACGATCTCACTGGGTTATACGCTTCCCGACAGGCTGCTGGAAAAGGCGCACATCCACGCATTGCGGGTGTATGTCAATGTGTCGAACGCGTTCCTGATTACCAAATACAAAGGGATGGACCCGGAAATTGGCTCCTGGAACCCGCTCAATGCAGGGTATGACAGCGGTTTCTATCCACAGCCGCGTGTGTTCACCGTAGGCGCAAGTTTGCAGCTGACCAAATAGCGCCTCCTGTGTCAATTCTTCTTAATGATGAATCTTAAAATATTAAGCAATGAAAATAAAGAATAAACTGGCGACAGCGTTGCTTTTTGCCGGCGCCTGCATGGCCGGATGCAGTGATAGCTTTCTGGACCGTCCGCCTTTGTCGCAGATCAGTGCCGATAACTTTTATCAAACAACCAATGACCTACGGCTGGCGACGGCTGCCCTGTATGGAGGGAAGCCGTGGGCGGAGTGGAATTATACCTGCTACTTGCCGATCGGCGAAGTTTTGAGTGGTAATATGGCCGTTAATTACTGGGGGGACGCGGTGCAGCTGCATACTTTTTCCGTTAGCGGAAGCAACGAAATCATGATTGCCAGCTGGAAGTCGATGTACAAGATTATCGCGCATTGCAATGTTACCATCAAAGCCATTCAGGAAAAAGCGCCTGCTTCCATTCCTGAAAAGGACCGGAACGCAGCCATTGCCGAGGCAAAGTTTTTACGTGCATATGCCTACTACAATCTGGCCCTGCAATGGAGGGACGTTCCCATTATAGAAGACAATACCAAGCTGATCAATTCTCCATTGGTGTACCGCAATAATGTTGAGGATGTTTACCGGTTTGCTGCGAACGACCTGCTTTTTGCTGCGAAACACCTGCCGGTGAAAGATGCCGGAAGAGTATCGACCTGGTCTGCACAAGGCATGCTGGCGAAAGTATACCTGACCTGGGCGGGGCTGGATGCAAAGGGCAACGGCCCGCGAAATCAGGCGCTGCTGGATAGTGCCAAATTGCATGCGGGCAATGTCTGCAAGCTAAGCGGCTTGTCGCTGCTGCCCAACTATGCAGACCTTTTCAAAACGCAGTTTAACGATAACCAGGAATCCCTTTTTGCTTTACAATGGGCTGCTGGGGCAGGGTGGCTGGAAGGAAACATGCTCCAAATTTATTCACCGGGGGGAGCCGAGATTTCAGCGGCGGGGCAGGCCGGTTGGTTTGCAATATCCCCCACTTACGATTTGTACAAGCAATACCAGGGAGGCGACTCTCTCAGACGGAAGGCCACTTTCATGCTCAAAGGCGATTACTATCCCGAGCTGAATGCGGCAGGAGGGGGATATAAATTTAACGGTAACACCGGTTTGAAAAAGCATATCATCGGCACTAGGGTGGATAACAGCGCCCCGACGATGTCGTTGACGTCGTCTACCGAGCATAATGCATTGCTAAGGCTCGCGGAGGTGTACCTGATTTACGCGGAAGCCGTGATGGGTAACAACACCTCTACGAGCAATGCCGACGCGCTGCTTTATTTCAACAAAGTGCGCACAAGAGCGGGCCTTGCCCCGGTAACATCCCTTGACGCAGAAACCTTGTTCAAAGAAAGAAGAGTCGAATTAGCGGCCGAAGGGCATTTTTGGGAAGATCTGGTCAGGCTTTCTTACTACAACGAACCCAAGGCCATCAAAAAGCTCAATGAGCAGGAGCGGATCCTGTTTACCTACGATGACAAGGGTGTAGTGACAAAAGGTGATGCGCTGGCAGCCATCACGCCGGCCAACACGACCACATTCAAATTCCCGATCCCTTCGCCGGAAGTAACGGCTAATCCCAAACTGCTGGAAGCTCCGGTACCTTACTCGTTTTAAAAACCAGAGAAATGAAAAAGACTTTATATAAGAGAATATGCTTGGCGCTGTTTTACTGCATGGCGACGGTTTCGCTGCTGCTGTCTGCCTGTGAAAAGGACGAGCTGTCTGCCCCTGTTATCACCGAAATACGCAATTATGCCGCGTCTCCGGCCGACACCGCGGTTCATACATTGCAGGCCGCGCAATGGGTGGTTGTGCTTGGGCAAAACCTGGGAGATGTTTCGCAGGTCTATTTCGGGAGCATTCCGGCGACGATCAACCATACGCTGTTGACCGACGGGAGCATTGTGGTGCAAGTACCCTCGATTCCGTTCGATTCCGTGGCCAGGGATAAGGTCAACATCGTCACTGTGGTAAACAGCAGCGGCTCGGCTTCGTTTACCATCAACATTACGGGGGCGCCTATGATTTCGCGCGTGAGAAACTACGCGGCCGCGCCGAAGGATACGGTCGTCAACACCATTGTTCCGGGCCAAACGATCAATATTGTTGGATATAACCTCAAAAAAGCGACCAAAATAGCATTCCAGGGTGTGGATGCCAGTTTGGCCGGAGTCATCTACACCGATTCGAGTGTGATCGTGAAAGTCCCCGGCAGTTTTACCGGCGCCGATCCTTTGCTGGCGAACAAAATCACTTATGGCACGGCAGTCGACACAACTGAATATTCCATCCGAATTTTCGATCCCGCCATTCTGGAATATTACAAAGACCCCGTGTTCAAACTGCTCACCGGCGGAATTGGCAAGGAAAAAACCTGGGTGCTCGACCTGGATGCGAAAGGTGTTTCAACCAAATTCAAAGGTCCGTTGTACTTCTCGGGCGTGGATTATGGCTGGGATAATCAATGCAGCAAAGCAGGAGGGGATTGCTGGCTTTACGATCCGAATTATGAAAGCTGGATGGGCGCGGCGCAGGATTACGGCACCATGACGCTGGGCTTAAAGAGCGAAACAGCCGAGCCCGTGGTGAAGGTCAGCCAGAAAGGAATAAGCAAAAGCGGGATGTTCTCGGGCAGCTACTTTTTTGATGTGAAGACGAAGACCATGTCGTTCATCAATGTAGTGCCGCTAAATATGGGCAGGGACCAGGTTTATGCTAAGGCATATGTGATCAGCCTCAAAGAGGACAGAATGCAGCTGGGCTTCCGGGACCCGGTCAAATCAGAAATGGCTATCTACAACTACATCCGAAAGTAATTTAAAATGAAAAACCCACTACTTTGCCTGGCAAAAAAGTGCCTGGCCGGGGCTTTGATGTACAGTATTTCGGCGACGGCTTTTGCCCAGAATGTAACTATTTCAGTGAATGCAGCACAGGACAAGCGCCTGATCTCCCCCAACATATACGGAAAAAATGATTTCCTCGACAAACCGGACCAATTCTATAAAGATGCGGGGCTGCGCTTCGCGCGCATGAACGGAGGCAACAATGCATCCGCCTACAACTGGCGTGCAAAGCTGGCAGTCCACCCCGACTGGTACAATAATGTGTACCCGGCCGACTGGGATGCATTGGCCCAAAAGGTCAATAACAACTTTTCCAACATGCAGGGTATGTTTGCCTTTCAGCTATTGGGCCGGGTGGCATCCAATAACAGCAACAACTTCAATGAATGGGAATATAATCAGGCGCAATACTGGTCGGGCGTCGGCCAGAACCTGGCTGGCGGCGGCCAGGTGAACCCGGCTGGTGGCACCCAGGCGCTGGTCGATGGAAACATCGATCTGTTCAGCAAACCGTGGCCGGCAGACTCTTCGGTAGCGATCCTGGGTCACTGGTTTGGAACCAATGGCCTGGGGCTCGACAAAAGCCGGTTCCGCTATTGGAGTATGGACAACGAGGTAGACATTTGGAACGGAACGCACGACTGGGCTATGCCGACGCTGATATCGGCCTCCGCATTTATGGATCGCTACATTGAATTGGCGAAGAAAGCGAAAGCGATAGACCCCGATGTGAAGATCTGTGGCCCTGTGACGACTTCCGAATGGCAATGGTACAGATGGTCTAATGAAAGTATCGTGGTCGACGGCAGGTACTATCCCTGGCTGGAATATTTTATTAAACGCCTTGGTGATGAGTATAAGGCAACCGGCATGAAACTGGTAGATGTGCTGGATATTCACAACTACCCGTGGTACAATGGGGATGATGCCGCCGCATTGCAGGGGCACCGGATCTACTTCGATGAAACCTACGATTACCCGGGTTCGAACGGTATCAGGACCATGAATGGCGGATGGGATACCTCCATCACAAAGCAATATATTTTCAAGCGTATCGATGGCTGGCTGACGGAGCATTTCGGTGCAAACCACGGTGTCACCACCGGCGTAAGCGAATGGGGAACCATGTCGGGCAGCAACCCGAGTCTGGAATCCGTGATTTATGCCTCGCATTTGGGCACCTTTGCCAATCACGGCGTTGAGTTGTTTGCACCATGGAACTGGTCGGTAGGCATGTGGGAAACACTGCATTTGTTCAGCCGCAATGCCAAAAAATACAGTGTGGCCAGCGCTTCTTCCCTCGAAAATACGGTTTCTGCCTATTCTTCCGTGAGCGAAAGTGCGGATTCCCTGACGGTAATGCTTGTAAACCGCGACATCAATGCCTCCCGCACGGTTATCATCAATCTGAGCAACTTCACCGTTGGCGACGGAAATTACAGAACCTTGCAATTGGCTTCCCTGCCGGCGACCGAAACGTTTGTTTCGCACACCCAAAATGCCTTGCAGGAAGGCATGGCAGCCGTGAACTCAAATTCGCTGACCATCACAGTGCCCCCACTTTCCACGACGGCCATCTTGCTGGCAAAGCAGACTACACTGCCTGTAAACCTGATCAGTTTTTCGGGAAAGGCATCATCGGAGGGGAATGTATTGCTTTGGAGCACGGCGGAGGAAGTTAACAATGAAGGGTTTGATGTCGAAAGAAGCGTAAATGGGGTGACGTTCGAAAAAATCGGTTTCGTAGCAGGCAAAGGTGCCTCGTCGGCCAGGATAGACTATCAGTTTGTTGATAAACAGCCTCTTCTGAATGCTTACTACCGGTTGAAACAGCTGGATTCCGACCAGAGCTATACGTTTTCGAGCAGCATTCATGTGAAAAATGAATCGGGCATCAAGCTTATCGTTTACCCCAATCCGGTCAAAGGGAAATTGCACTTTGATATCCCTCCTGCAAAAAGGCGGTTGGTCGTGCGGAATATGGCGGGAGTAGTCGTCGAGGACAAAACCGATTTTTCAGAGACCAGTTACGAAACTTCTCATTTGCCCAAGGGGCTATACCTGATCACACTTGGAACCTACACGTTCAAGGTAGTGATAGAATGAGCCAATGGGAGACAGCAAAAGAGAAAAGCATTTAACCCGGGGACCTCGATCCCGAGTCGAGGTGATGTAATAGTTAATTTTGACCGAAGCGATTCACTTCGGTCAATTTTGTTTATTGGTCTACAAATAATCCCCGTTCTTCTCAAATTTTTGCGATGGACGCAATAATATCATTGGTTTAGGGATTATTGTAATGACTCATGAAAGTAACTCGCGTTGCGGTTGCCATGCATGCCCTGGTCTGGGTTTTATTGCTGGTAATCCCTTATGTCCCCACCGACCAGGTTTTCAATGCGCTTGACCCTTCGGCAGACCGGAAGTATCTGCTCTTATGTCTGGCGTTGAGCTCCTTGCTATTGGCGATATTTTATATCAATTACTTTTTGTTGATACCAAGGTATCTGCTCGCCAGGCGGTATTGGGCCTATTTCGGCGTGCTTACCGCTGCGATCCTGACGGCGGCGGCTGTATTTGGCGGCATCCTGTATTTTGCGGATTTTAACTCGGTTCTGGCATTGCATAGCAACCCGGTCGTAGAAAAAATCCTTCCGGTTATTATCGTAAATGCGTTGTTGCTGTGGTCGTTATCCATTGTATCTTCCATTCTTTGGACGATTTACAACAGGTTGAGGCAGGCCGAAAGCGAAAAGCTCTCCGCCCAGATAGCTTCCCTCAAATCCCAGATCAACCCCCATTTCCTTTTTAATACGCTTAACAACATTTACGCCATCGCGATAGACACCTCGCCCAGAGCGGCAGATATGATCGATAAATTGTCCGAAATGATGCGTTATACCACCAAGGATACGCAGCAGGACTTTGTGCTTTTGGAAGATGAGATCAATTACATCAGCAACTATATCGAGTTGCAGAAACTGCGCCTGGACAGAAGCGTAAAGCTCGATTATGACTGCCCGGACGACATCCCCGCGCTCAGGATCGCGCCGATGCTGCTCATTCCTTTCGTTGAAAATGCTTTCAAGCACGGTGTCAACTCGGAGCAAAAAAGCCGTATCAGGATAAAGATCAGGATAAGTAATACCGAGTTTCAATTGAGCGTGGTCAATAATAAGGTGGACATCCAGCGGGATATTTCAGAACGGAGTGGGTTAGGGATCGAGAATACCAGGCACCGTTTGAATTTGATTTACCCGTCCAGGTATTTGCTGACCATCCATGACGCGGAAAAGGAGTTTAGTGTCTCCCTGCACATCGACTTACAATGATAACAGCCATTGCCATAGATGACGAGCCGCTCGCCCTGAATGTGATCAGGTCGCTGTGTGACAATCATGAGAGCATCCATTTGCAGAAAACCTTCACGCAGCCCAGCGAGGCGTTGCGCTACCTGAATAAATTTCCGGTAGACCTGCTATTCTGTGACATACAGATGCCTTCGATGACGGGGATAAGCCTGGTGAAATCGCTCAGACAAAATACGATGGTCATTTTTACCACTGCATTCAGCGAATATGCCGTAACCAGCTATGAATTGAACGCGATCGACTACCTGTTGAAGCCGATCAATCAAAAACGGTTCTCGCAGTCCGTTGCCAGGGCAATGGACTATTTCGATTATATCTACAAGAAGAATGAAGGCGCGGAAAAGAACCTGTTTGTCCGTTCTGATTTTAGTCTGGTAAAGGTGCCGCTGGCCGATATTGTTTACATAGAAGGACTGGCGGATTATTTGAAAATACATATGGTCGGCAGAAAGCCGATCGTCGCACGTATGCCGATGAAGGAAATGATGGAGAAACTCAGTTCCCGTGACTTTGTGCGGGTGCATCGAAGCTACATTCTCCCATTCGCCCGGATTGAAGCCGTCCGCGGTACGGTGATTTACATGGCAGGGGAGGAGTTTCCTGTCGGACGTACCTATGCTGAGGAGTTTTTCAACCGTTATACCGGCGAATAATAGCCTGCCGGCGCGTTCATCGCATAAATCCGGCCCTTCTTCTCATTAATTTTTGCAGGCCTTTTGGAGATCACACATTTGTGTCGCAGTCGGTTCCCGGCGCAAAAACGGTCAAAAAAATGTTTGTATTCATGAAGTGTAAGAAAGTGATTTTAACAAGTCTCTTGCTGTTGTTTGGTCCGGCCCTATTGATGGCGCAATCCAAATACACGGTAAGCGGGACAGTGAAACAGAAATCTTCCGGAGAAACGCTGATAGGCGTAACGGTGGTAGTGGCCGAACAGCCCGCCATGGGGGTAATCACAAACGAGTACGGTTTCTATTCGATCTCCCTTCCGAAAGGGCGGTACACTTTACGGTTTTCCTATGTGGGCTACCAGCAGCAAACGGTGGCTGTTAACCTGGAAGCCAACGCGAAGGTCAATGTGGACCTGTCCGATGATATCAGCTTGCAGGAAGTGGTGGTGACCTCCAAAAGGGACGATGATAATCTCACGCAGACGGTGATGGGGACCGAGACGCTTAATATGAAGACGGCTGCCAAGATCCCGGTCGTATTCGGTGAAAAAGATCTGGTCAAAACCATTCAGCTGATGCCGGGGGTGAAATCCAATGGAGAAGGTTCGAACGGGTTTTCGGTCCGGGGCGGGGCGACCGACCAGAACCTGATCCTGCTCGACGAAGCCCCCGTGTACAATGCGTCCCATTTGCTGGGTATTTTCAGCACTTTCAACAGCGACGCGATCAAGGACGCGACGATCATCAAAGGCAACAGCCCGGCGCAGTTTGGGGGGCGGCTCTCCTCGGTACTGGATGTGAAAATGAAGGAGGGGAATAACAAAAGCTATCAGGTGAGCGGAGGGATTGGTTTGATCAGCAGCCGGTTAACCATAGAAGGGCCCATTCAAAAGAACAAGTCGTCGTTTATCGTATCGGGCAGGCGCACGTACGCGGACGTATTTGCCAGGCTCTCCTCGGACCTGAAAGACACGAAGCTCTATTTTTACGATCTCAACATGAAGGCCAACCTGGAAATCAACGGCAAAAACAAGCTTTTCTTTTCAGGCTATTTTGGCAAGGATGTGCTGGGGATTTCGACTTTGTTTTCAAGTAAATGGGGGAATTCAACGGGGACTTTAAGGTGGAACAGCGTGCTTGGCAGCAAGTTGTTTTCGAATACCTCCTTCATTTACAGCAACTACGATTTTAACGTAGGTTTCAAAAGCGACGGCGCTGAAACCAACTTTAACTCCCATATCAAAGACCTTAACCTTAAACAGGACCTTACCTATTTTGCCAATGTGAAGAACAACATTCGCTTTGGTTTTAATATCATACATCATACGATTACGCCTACCAGGGCCGGAGGAACCGATATTGTCAGCACCAAGAAAGATCGCAAGGGGTTAGAGAATTCGGTGTATGTGTCCAATTCATATAAAGCCACCGAGCAACTGACCGTGGATTACGGCCTCAGGTTCTCTTTTTATAATGTACTCGGAGGGGATACGTATAATGTATATCGTAACAATGAGCTGCTCAGGTCGGTTGAGCTTGCGAAAGGGAAAGTGGGCAAAACCTATACCAACTGGGAGCCCAGGTTTTCGGCCAATTATCGGTTGAATGAGGTTTCCAGTGTGAAGGCGGGCTATGCGCGCAACACGCGGAGTCTGCATCTGATGAGCAATTCCACCGGCGGCAGCCCGACAGACCAATGGATGGGAAACAGCTACAACATCAAACCCGGGGTTGCCGACCAGTTCAGCGTCGGTTACAGCAGGAATTTTGAGGACAATGCTTACGAGTTCAATGCGGAGGCCTATTACAAATCGATGAAAAACCAGATCGACTACCGCGACGGTGCCGACATCAACACGGTTCCTGACATCGAAAGTGAGCTGCTGTTCGGAAAGGGCAGGGCCTATGGCTTGGAAATATTACTCAAAAAGAAAGCCGGCAAGCTGACAGGCTGGATCGGTTACACCCTTTCGAAAACCGAGCGGCAGATCAACGGGATTAACAACGGCGCATGGTACAATGCCAAGCATGACCGGACGCACGATTTGTCGGTGGTAGGTATTTATGAGCTATCGACTAAATGGACGCTCTCGGGGACCTTCATTTATAACACCGGCAATGCGGTCACATTCCCGACCGGTAAATATGTGCTCAACGACCAGGTTATCTACCAATACAGCAGCCGCAATGCGGACCGCATGCCGGCTACGCACCGCCTGGACGTGAGCGCCACCTACGAGCGGCCGTCTCATAGAAGATTTCAGGGGTCGTGGAGTTTTGGGTTGTACAACGTGTACGGGCGCAAAAATCCCTACATGATGACGTTCAAGGAAAACAAAGTCAATCCCCGGAAAATCGACGCGGTTCAGACATCGCTATTTCAATGGGTTCCCAGTATCAGTTATAATTTCAAATTCTGACATATGAAAAATATTCTCAGGGCCGCCGCCGCCGCTTTGCTTCTGACAAGTTGCGAGAAAGTGGTAGAGCTGGATTACAAGGGTAACCAATCCCGGATTGTGATTGAAGCCAATATCACTAACCAACAAGGGCCCCATACGGTAAAAATCCGCAAGTCGATTGCGCTGACCGAGACCGGCGCATATCCCACGATTGACAATGCGATGGTAGTCATCAGCGATAATGCGGGCAACTCCGATACGCTCAGCGCGCAGGGGAACGGGACGTATCATACCAAAACTTTAAAGGGGGTAGAGGGCAGGACTTACACGATGGTTGTCACGGCTGAAAATCAAACTTATATTGCGCAGACTACCATGCCGGCGCGCGTACCATTCGACGGGATAAAGGTAGAAGAAGTCGTGTTCGGTGGAGAAACAGAGTTCAACATTATTCCCGAGTATATCGACCCGGTCGCAAGAGGAAATAGTTATCGGTTCGAGTTATTGGCGAATGACAAGTTGATGAACCAGCATTTCATTCAGAACGATGAAGTGAAGAACGGTGTAAAGAACACCGCGCGCCTCGAACTGAGCGATGACGAAGATCTGAAATTGAAGCGCGGGGATTTGATCACACTGAAAATGCAATGTGTGGATGCCAGGGTGGCGCTCTACTATAAGACGCTTGCGCTGATCGGGGATAGCGGTCCGGGCGGCGGGATTACCCCCAACAATCCACCAGGCAATATATCCAACGGGGCATTGGGCATCTTCTCGGCTCATACAACGGAAACAAAGAGTGTCACCATACCCTAACGCATTGAAGCAGCAAGATCTTTAGTGGAGATGGATGTTTGAACTTCACACCTAACTGGTGCAGCGTAGGGGTCATTTGCTTGCAACTGGTATGATCTTTTCTAAAGACAGCGCGAAATCAAATCACTGGCATCATGATGAAGGCGTTTAAGATAATTTCAATGATGGTTCTTTTGTCCACGGCCGCGCTTCCTGGCTGCGATACGATAAACAATAAGGAGAAAAGTACCGATGAGGCGGGGAGTAAATCCCAAACGACCCCTAACGATAGCAGCGGTTCGGAAAGCAGGAAAGACATGGGCTTGGGAGAAGATAATCAGAAAGATTCGCTGGGCTATCCGTCGAATCAATCCAATCTGAATAGCGACTCGACCCGGAAAAAGCATGACTGAGGCAGGCAGCATAAAAACAGACCGCGAAGGGGCAACTCAATAGGTACATGGAAATGATTGAGATAGTGGGACTTGCGGCGGGGGTGTGCACGTCATCATCCGTGCTACCCCAGCTGATTACCACAATCAGGAAGAAAAAAGCCGCCCAGGTGTCAACAGCGATGTTTGTTGTGATGTTGGCAGGGAACGCTTTGTGGGTTTACTACGGGATAGATAAAAATGACATCCCGATTGTCGCTACAAATACTTTTACAGTTTGCCTCAATATTGCGATGCTGATCTTAAAGTTCAAGTATAAGGTTTAAGTGGTTGGGAAAACAAATCATTATCGATGTGTAAGTCCGAGCCGCAGGACAGTTATAGATATGGGTAGTATTTGACTCACAGTTACTTATATCTTGTAACTTCTATCAACCTTACTGCTCTGCAAAAATGAAAACCCGTCCGCTTACTAAAATCGCAGCGATGTCTGCCGTATTTATAACGGCTATGGCTTTTTCCTGCCAGGATCACCACGTTCCCGATCCCGTCACCCATTGTGAGCGCGTAGATGGTGGCAGCCGCGCTTTCCCGTGTGAATTTGAAATTGTAAAGCTTGAATTCCTTCGCGGCAATACCAACCAGGTAGTAAGGACCTTTCAGCCTGGCGACGCTACGGTTCCATTGCCTATCAATGCGTCACAGGCCTACTTCTGGCTTTCGATGCATTCCAGTGTTTATTTACAATACCGGGTGCGCGTACATGTGAAACGGATTGCGGCCGCTTCATTTCAGCCGATCGGCGGCTACGAATTGGTCTATTACCGCATGGCGCCGATTGTGCCGGGATACCCTCCTGTTTATAACGATGTCATTAATGAGCCGGGCGTGGTACAGTCGGCTGGTAACACCCTGCCGCTTTCTCCTGCAAAAAGGCCTGTTAACTTCGATATGCCCGTGGGTGAAACACGAACGGCCGAATTGCTCGTTACCCTCGGCTTTGATTACGAGATGCTCGGCGGCGTGTATAGCGGAGAAATGGTGGTTGGGGTCGTAAACAACACAACGGCTCTTAAACTGTTTGGCGCTCCGTACAACTATAACCGTGGAAGAGACATTCAGGAGGCAAAACTGTCGTTTGCGCCGGAACCGACTTGCGAGCCGAACGCCAATTGCCAGATACTCAATCAAGGAACGTGGCAGGGGCCTGATTGGCCTTATTAGAGATTGGCGGTACGAGCTCGCGATCGGCTATCCGGAGAGCCTGTTTAAACCTCAATTCAGTATTACTATCTGAGCTTCCCGAAAAGCTCGGAAATGTTAATTCACAGGAAAATGACTTTCACACGAAAAGAATTTTTGAGAACAGCCACACTGGCTACGGCTGGTTTGCTTTCCCTGCCTTCGGCTTTTGCGTTTCGCTCTATTGAAAAACAGGCCCTTCAATTGTCCCATTTTCCAGACAGGCTGCATGCGTTTTTATGGCGAAACTGGGGGTTGGTGTCGGTCGACCGACTGGCGGCAGTAACGGGAGCAAAGCCTGCAGATATATACAAATTGGCCTCCGCGATAGGTCTGCCCGAGGTAAAGGAGGTGTCGCCGGATCAGAAGCAACGGAGTTACCTAACGGTGATCAGGCGAAACTGGCACCTGCTACCCAGGGAACAAATACTTGAACTGCTGGGCTGGACCGACGAGCAGCTGACATTCACATTGCAGGAAGACGATTTTTTCTACATCAAGCTGGGAAGTATCAAGCCGGAATGTGAGCCCATCAGGTTTAGCGCACCCTCGGAAGCGGTGCGGAAGCAGGAGGAATGGCTCTCAACCGTTATCCGGGAGGAGTTCGTGAAGGGGTTTCCGCAGCACGACGAACCGCTTTTCCAGTTTGTAAAGGAATTGTCAAAAGCGCAGGAAAAAACAGCACGACAAAGCTCGTCCGGTTTCTCGCCCAGGTTCGGCTATGCTTACTTCGCTCTTTTCGGCGATCCGCTGTTGCAGTCTGACATCGACCCGTACCCCGATGGATACCTGGCTCAGATGTCGGCCTCGGGAATGGATGGTACCTGGTTGCATATCGTACTCTCCAAGCTCACCCCGTTCCCCTGGGACCCGTCTGTAAGCGAACATTGGGAAAAACGGCTGGAAAATCTGGGAAAATTGGTTGAAAAGGCGGGAAAGCACGGGATAGGGATCTATCTGTACCTCAATGAGCCACGATTCATGCCGCTGGCGTTCTTCCAGGAACATCCTGAACTGAAAGGCGTACAGATCGGCGAGCAGGCAGCGTTGTGTACCAGCCATCCCGATGTGCAGAAATACCTGGTCGATTCGATGGCGATGATCACCTCGCGGGTACCCGGCCTGGCCGGTTTCTTTTCCATTACCGCCTCGGAAAACCATACGCATTGTTGGTCGCATGGAAAAGGCGCCGAATGCCCGCGTTGTTCCAAAAGGGCGCCGTCGGCTGTAATCGCCGAGCTGAACCAGCTCTATCTGAACGGTATCAGCCAGGGGGTGGCCACCGCCAAAGTGGAAAAAGGTCCCGGGCTGATTGCCTGGGATTGGGGCTGGAAAGATGGCTGGGCAGAGGAAATCATTCCCGCATTACCTAAAAGTGCTGCGCTGATGAGCGTCAGTGAATGGGACCTGGAAATCAACAGGGGCGGGGTGCAAAACAAGGTGGGCGAATATTCGATCTCGTCCATAGGGCCAGGACCTCGGGCAACGAGGCATTGGGGTATCGCCCGGAAAAATGGCCTGAAAACCATCGCAAAGATCCAGGCCGGTTGTACCTGGGAGATTGCGGCCGTGCCATACATCCCGGCGTTGGCGAACGTCGCACGGCATGCCGAAAACCTGCGGAATGCACATGTCGACGGCCTGATGCTGGGCTGGACACTGGGCGGTTATCCGTCGCCCAATCTGGAAGTTGTGGCCGAAATGGGCAATAGTAAAACCATCACGGGCAGGGAAGCCATGCAGAAAGTCGCCAGCCGCCGGTATGGCGCGGCTGGTGACGCGGTGACAAAAGCATGGCAGCAGTACAGTCAGGGATTCAGCGAATTTCCCTACCATATCGGCGTAGTTTATTCGGCGCCATTGCAGGCCGGTCCTTCGAATTTGTTATGGGCGAAGCCTACGGGCTACAAGGCGAGTATGGTGGGGCTGCCTTATGACGATGTGAACAGCTGGCGGGCGAATTATCCCGTTGAAATTTTCATTTCCCAAATGCAAAAAGTGGCGCGTCGCTTTGAGCAAGCGCAGGCGGAGCTGAGACGTGAAACGGCAGGCTTGAAATTGCCGGCGGAATTCCGGAAGGCATTGGCAGATGAATGCGGCGTAGCCGAAACAATTGCCATACATTACAGCAGTGTCGCTAACCAGGCGTCGTTTGTGGTGGCTCGGGATAAACTCTCTCTTGAAAAGGACAGGGGAAAAGCGATGGAGCTTATCGCGGCAATTGAAGGTGTCCTCCGTGACGAAATCTCCCTGGCCAAACGAATGGCACTACTGCAGGGCGGCGACAGTAGGCTCGGATTCGAAGCTTCCAATCATTATTTCTACGTGTGTAACGACCTGGCCGAGAAAGTAATCAACTGCCGCGACTTGCTGGATCACTGGCTTCCGAAGGTGCGAAGTATGTGGTAACGGTTCCCCTCCCTCACGGGTACAGGAGATACTTCTTTCTGATCTCCTTAAACTGCTGCAATCCGGGCTCCCAGCTTTTTCTGATGTCCGCTTCCGATACACCGGCTATGATCTGTTTCCTTAGTTGATCGGTTCCTATTCGCAGGTCAAAGGCAGATATGTCCTGGTTAGCTCGTCCGGGGGTAAAGAAATGAGCCTTGTCCGGATATGCATTATATAACTCGATGACCCACGCCAAATTGATCTGGCGGCTTTTGCGAAGTGTGGCGATATCGTATCCCCGGAGGTCGAGCCCGTAGCAAACGGAGTCTTTGTGATTGGGTCGCTCACTCATTCCGGGAATACCGACGGGTTTATAAGAAAATGTATACTTGCCTTTCAATGCAGGCGCTCCCAGAATGGTAAATGGCATATAGGTTCCTCTGCCTTCGTTAATGGCGGTTCCTTCAAACATACACAAGCTGGGAAAAAGCATGACAGCTTGTTGGGTATTCAAATTGGGTGAGGGATTAATCGGCAATACATACGGCCTATCATGGTCATAGTTAGCGACCTTGATGATCGTTATTTTGCATTTTTTTGGCAGATAACCTTCACCGTTAAGGTATTGGGCAAATTCCCCGATTGTCATGCCGTGTGTCATGGGCGTGTAATGAATGCCGATGGCCGATTTAAATCGATCATCCGTCATCACGGGGCCGTCTACTACATATCCGTTTGGATTGGGCCTGTCCAGAATGAGCAGTTCTTTATCGTTTTCCCCGCAAGCTTCCATTACATATTCAAGGGTATTGATATTGGTGTAATAGCGACATCCGACATCCTGAATATCAAATACAAGAAGATCGACATCCGCCAGTTGTTCTTTTGTCGGTTTCTGGTTTTTACCATATAGTGAGATAATCGGAATGCCGGTTTTAGCATCCGTCTCATTGTTTACGGCGGCTCCATTGCTGGCATTGCCCCGGAAACCATGTTCCGGTCCAAATACTTTAACAATCTGGATGCCCAGGCTTAGCAGGCTGTCCACACTGCTCTTCGTGCCGATGATGGAACTCTGATTGGCCACCAGGCCGATTCGTTTCCCTTTCAGAAGGTTTAAATACTTTTCAGTCTGATCTGCACCTGTGATAATTTCCTTCCCGCCGGATATGCGTTGTTTTGGTGATGCAATTTGCGCGATACATTCAATAGTGCCGGCTGACAGAATCATCAAAAAAAGTAAAGAAATAAGCTTGGTCATTTTTCAAGGGTTATAATTGAGTTATTACTATTCTTAGCAGGCAAGAAGCTGTTCAGTAGGAAAGGGCAAATTAACCAATTTAGGTGATTGATATGCATTCGAATGGATAGCGTCTTATGTCAAGCTTTTACCGAAAACTAACTTCACAAAAAGATAACGGCAATCAGGAGCAAGTTCGATAGCGTTTTTTGTAACTTGTAATACATCTTAATTGTCTGAAAATCAGCCTTATTTTATCGTGGTATGTCAAAAAAAGTAAGCCTGGTGCCTGCTCTGACGCCGGAACCTAAAACGCAATTAGCCAAGCCATTTATAAGGGCTGTCGGCAACAATGACCAGATTATTATCGCCTGGCGATACGAAGGGGCAATTAAAGATTGCATTGGTTTTGCGGTTTACAGGCAAATGAACAATGAGACCGAGGCGGAGGCAGATGCATTGCCTAATCGCATTGGTTTTGCGGGAGAACCATTCCGAAAAGGCGAACAGCGTCCCAGCTTTGAATGGCCTATCCAACGTTTTGTATGGACAGATTTTTCAATTAGCCATGGAGACAAAGCCCGCTACAAGGTGGTGCCGATTTTATATGACGGGATACAATTGCGAAAAGACACAAACAATACATCCGATTGGACACCCTATATCTTTGCCAATACGGGAATTGACCTGGAAGGAGGTAAGTCTCCATATCATGCCTATTTTAATCGGGGGGTAGTTTCGTCCCAATTTTTTTCCAGAATGAAAGAAAGCCTGGCCGACGAACTGCCGGGCACGACCCTTGCGGCGATCATCAACGGAGATAATAACAGAGTCAGAGATTTTCTTGGAGGTTTTCTGGATAACAGGCTGTTCGGTCTATTGGATCAGGTAATATCGGATGAAGAAATTACCGTTTATTCAGCGCTTTATGAACTGCACCAGGAAGATTTCGTTGCCAAGTTATGTCAGATTGGTGCGCGTGCAAACATTGTGCTCGCCAATGGGGCTGCCAAGAAAAAAGGTGAGGATAAAAACGAAGATTCGAGAAAGCGGATCAAGCAAGCGCAAGTGAACGTATATGATCGCATTGTCGACGTTACCCAGAAGCATTTTGCGCACAACAAGTTTATCGTGATCTGCAAAAACGGTAAGCCGCTGAAGGTTTGGACAGGAAGTACCAACATTACCTCAGGAGGAATGTTTGCGCAGGTAAACAATGCAATTCTGATTGAAAATGAAACGCTGGCAAAGATCTACATGGATGAATGGCTTGCATTGGTGGATGATACGCAAAATAACGCAAGTGGCTATGGGCAGGCTTTATATGATCATAACAAGAATGCAAAAACGTTCACTAACAATGGCAGCAGGGTTTGGTTTTCTCCGACAAGGGATTTCAAAGATTTGGAGGATGTTGAGCTTATTTTAGAACGAGCAAAGCAAAGTGTTTTGTTTTTGATGTTTAACCCGGGGCCGGCCAATACTTTCTTTAACTACATACAAGATTTACAGGCACGTAAACCAGCACTATTCCTGCACGGAATTATCAATCAGGATCCGGGAGCCTCTATGCACAAGCCATTGATTTTCTTTCATAAGGGACAGAAAATCGAAGCGGATTGGGATGCGATCCTACCCAAAAGTATCCCCGAGGCATTCGCATTCTGGTACAAAGAAATTAGTGCGGGACTGGTCACCATACATAGCAAGGTGTTAGTAGTAGATCCTTTTGGGGATAAGCCTTACGTGATCACCGGTTCGCATAACTTTGGGCCCAAGGCGAGCAAAACCAATGACGAAAATTTGCTGATCATTCAGGATGCGTCTTTGGCGGCCCAGTACGCGGTCAATATCATGGCCGTCTACGATCACTACCGGTGGCGCTATTCTTTATTCAATCAGTTCAGCAGCTTCTCCGGGCTCACCCGGGATAGGGAGTGGATGACCGACTACATGACTGATCCGATACGCATGAAGGAGCTGGATTTCTGGCTTCATTAGGTCGTAAGTGAATACTTAATCCTTGCCAGAAACTCATCTTAATTGTCATGCAAAGTCTTTACAGGATTTAGCAGAGAGGCTTTCATGGCCTGAAAGCTGACGGTAATCAGCGTGACGACCAAAGCGCCGAGAATGGCGGCGGCAAAAATCGACCATGAGAGTGTGGTCCGGTAGGTGTATTGTTCCAGCCAGTCCCGCATGATGATGAAAGCAATGGGTATGGCAATAAGGCATGAGATTGCGGTCAGTACCACGAAATCGCGGGAAAGCATTGACCATATACTTATGATGGACGCACCCAACACCTTGCGTATACCGATCTCTTTTTGCCGCTGTTCGGCAAGAAATAACGTCAGCCCGAAAAGCCCAAGGCAGCTGATAAAAATCGCCAGGGAAGAAAACAGTGCCGAGAGCGTTCCTATCCGTTCCTCGGCACTGAACTTTAAATCATATTCCAGGCTGGCGAACTTGTATTCAAATGGGCTGCCCGGGTTGTGTTTTTTGAATATTCCTTCGAGCCTGCCGACTGCCTGCCGGGAATTTAGCGCAGGATTAAGCCTGATATGGATGAACGAAGCCCAATCTTCTTTAAGCATGAAAACGGTCGGCTGAATGGGCATGAAAGGTGAACCTGTTATCACGTCGCTAATTACCCCGATGATGGTATAATGCTCACTATTCCAATCGACCCTTTTTCCCACGGCATCTTTCAAACCCATGAATTTGGCCGCGCTTTCGTTGATTACCATTCCATGATGGTCGGTGGAGAAGCCGGGCGAAAAATCACGGCCCCGTTTCAACTGCCAGCCTACCGTTTTTCCATATCCATGCGTTACGCCCACTGTTCCCAGGTCGCCCAGTTGACCCGGATCTTTTCCCGGCCAGCTGAAACTGGCGTCGCTGCTCCAAACCTCCGTGGTTGGGCTGGAAGACTTGCTCACATGCATTACTAAGCCCGATTGCCGTAAATCCTGGAAAAGCGCGTCGGCGTTATTTTGAAGATCGTCCGTGTTGATTGCCACGGACAATAACCCCGACCGGTCGAAGCCGACCGGCCTGTCCTTGGCATGCCGGATCTGGCGGAGCACAACCAGCGTACCGATGACCAGGGTAACCGATACGGTAAATTGGAAGACGACTAATGTTTGGCGGGGTAAGGCAGCAAAACGGCCGGCGCGCAAAGTGCCTTTAAGTACACTGATCGGCCGGAAGCCCGACAAGTATAATGCCGGGTAGCTGCCCGCGAGCAGTCCGGTGACGAGGGTAAAGCCGACACCTAGTAGCCAGCCTTGGACATTATACCACGGGAACACGATTTGTTTGTCGGCGAGTCGATTGAATAGTGGCAACAATATCTGCACCAGACTGAATGCGAGAATGAATGCAATGGCGGCCATTAAGACGGATTCGCAGAAAAATTGAGTGATCAATTGGCTCTGTCGGGATCCAACGACCTTGCGAACGCCGACCTCTTTGGCTCGTTTCTGCGAACGCGCTGTGGCCAGGTTCATGAAATTGATACAGGCTAATAACAGTACAAAAGCACCGATAACGCCAAACAGCCATACATATTGTATCCGTCCGCGCACGGGCCGGCCGTTTTCCCATTCCGAATATAAATGCCAGCGACTCATCGGATGCAGGAAAGCCTTCGGATTAAATCGTGCTTCTTCTTTGGCGTGCCGGGCCTTGATATTCGCTATTTTGCCATTTACCTGTTCAAAGCTCGTGTTTGGAGCGATTTGCACCAGCAATAAGAAAGAGTTGTTTCCCCAATTGGTTTCGGACCGCTTTACCCATGCCTCTTCTTCCAGGAAAAAATGCCATGGAAGCAGAAACGAGACATCCCGGAATTCGGTGGAGTTTGGCAGGTCTTCGTACACCCCGGCAACTTTGAAATGCCTTTTGTTATCCACCCGGATAATTTTATCGATTGGATCGTCATCACCGAACAAGGCCCTGGCAACCGACTCCGACAGCAATGCCGACGTTGGACTTGCAAGACTATTGGCGGTACCCCGAAGCATTTTAAGAGAAAACATCAAAGGGAAATCCGGCTCGACACAATTACCTTTTCTGGAAATCTTCTTGTCTCCGAATGACAGCACGTAGTCTCTGGTCCACGAGGAGGAAGCGATGTAGGTGAAGTCATTGGCGTGCTCATTTTGTAACGCCGCCCGCATGGGCAAAGGGGTGGCCAATGTCGTGTTGGTTACGCCATTGTAGGTCTGATGCTGCATGACGCGCGCGATGCGGTCGTAATGCTGGTGAGATTTATTGTAAGAAACCTCGTCCCAAACCCAAAGACCAATTAAAATTGCGGTGGTCATTCCAACGGACAATCCGAATATGTTGATTGCCGAGTAAGTGCGGTTTTTTGCCAGATTGCGAAAGGCGATTTTGATGTAGTTTTTTAACATGCCGGTATAGCCAAGGTTCGGATAGGAATTGGACTTTACTTTCAAAAGAGAGGGGCGCATCAGACTCAGCACGTCATGAATATAGCGCAACCGGGCCTTTCGTAGCCCCACCGACTTGACCCGCTGCTCGAAAAGCTGGTTCAGATCGTCTTCCAATTCATTAATTAAATATGCATCGCAGAGCAGCCGCAGCAGGAGCGTTGCCCAAACCGGGGGAATAGGACGGTTGCGTTGGGTTTGTTTCATGACCAAGCCATTTCGGGGATGGTTTCCCACATTTGATTACGGATCTGTCTGATATCTTCCAACGCGCGGCGTCCGGGCATGGTTACGATGTACAACCGCTTGCTGCGCCCGCCTCTCTCGCCGGTTACCCCACCGAATTCCGACTTGACCAAGCCCTTTTCCTGAAGTCGGTGCAGGGCTGTGTGAACGGACCCGAGGCTGACCGTCCTGCCCATCTGTTGTTCAATCTCATCCACCACGGTCGCCCCGTACGCATCTCCTGTACGAATCGCCACAGCTAGCAGCACGACTTCTTCAAATTCGCCGAGGTATGTCCCTTTCATATTTCCCTATTAGTTACATAAATGTCTGACAAATACTTTGCCGCTTGATAAAAGCCGGAATCGATGCAGAGAAGGGCTGTTTTGCGAAAGGGGTTGTTCGGAATTGAACGGTTTGTCGTTCGTTTCTGGACACTTAGCAAACTGTTTTCCAGTGCATGGATTCACGAGCACCGTGTTCGGTGCGGATGTTTAAGTTTGCCCTTGAATGTCAGAAAAATTCGACATTCAACTAGTACTAATTGGTACATCAACCGGTGTCTCCAAAACTATTTTTGTGACTGCACGGAGATAGTCTCCTGTGCGTTAAGCTCAGATTGATATGAAGAGACTATTACTACTTGGTATGCTTTTAGTTGTGCAGATCACCGCTTACGCTACCATTCGCTATGTGAAAGCTGGCGGTGCAGGTACGCAGACCGGCGAGAGCTGGGCCAATGCATCGGGTGATTTGCAACTGATGATCAACGAGTCGTCGGCAGTGGCGATTGATACAATTTGGGTGGCGGCTGGTACTTACCTGCCTGCCCGCCCGGCTTACGATCCCGCCACGGTCGACTCTTCGAACCGGTACAATGCATTTACGTTTACCAAAAACGTGCGGGTGTATGGAGGGTTTCCTGCGACGGGGACCCCCGGATGGGGTTTGAGGAACAGTGCGACTCACGTGACTACGCTCAGCGGTAACATCGGTTTACCCGACAATTCCGATAACTGTTACCACGTAATGATAACCGCAGGTACAAATATCACGGCCGATTTCGTCGTGGACGGCTTCACAGTGAGGGAAGGGAATGGAGGATTAACAGGCAATATTTCGGTCAATGGCCTGCTTGTAACAGGTCGCGCAGGTGCGGGCTGGCACAATACCGGCGGCAGTCCTGTTTTGCGCAACATGATTTTTGAAAATCACGTACTGTCCGACGGCACGGGGACGGGCGTGGCATCTTTCAACGTGGGTGGTAGTCCCAGCATCATTAACGCCGTCTTTCGCAACAATGTAAGCGCTGGGAGCCTGGGAGGGGGAGGTTTTAATCAATCGGGCAACCCGGTTTTAAGTAATGTATTAATCCATGGCAACGTGGCGCTCAATGGAGCAGGGTGGTCTAACGATGGCGGTAACATTGTCTTCAATAATGTGATCATCGCAGATAATGTGGCCTCCGCTGGTGGCGCTTACTGCGGACGCTTTTTTGCGGCCGCGACCTTCAACAACACCATTATTTTTCACAATAGCGCTCCCGCATTTTTTCTACAAGGGGTCCCGCTGTTACCACCGCCTTCGACAACTTTCAATTATAGCCTTGTTCAGGACGTTGCCGGGGGTGCCAATGGCAACCTCGACGGCACCACTTTGACTCCCGGCTTCGTCAACCCGCTTACCACCGCTCCCACGGCAAGTGGTGATTATCGACTTACTGCCGGCAGTCCGTGCATCGATGCCGGAAGCGGTGCCCTTATCGGGCCGGGCGTGGTCTCAGACCTGGATGGACTTTTGCGTGTTGCGGGCAATGCGGTGGATATGGGCGCATATGAATTTGGCAGTGTGCTTCCGGTTACGCTTGTTTCTTTTTCGGCCCAAGTGGTTTCTGAGTATTCCGTCGAAATCAATTGGCAAACGGCACAAGAAAGTCATAACGACCGCTTTGTAATCGAGCGGAGTAAAGATCTTATCTCATTTGAAACGGTGGCCGAAATCCGTGACGTCGCCGGTAATTCCAACACATTACACACCTACCGGACCATCGATCCTGCCCCGTATGCGGGTACGAGCTACTACCGATTGGTGCAATATGATACAGACGGGACGCGCACGAGCTCCCGCGTGGTGGCTGTTGCGGTGCGCTCACAAGGCTATGCGGTATTTCCCAATCCAGTTTCCGGGGGAGCATTCCGCGTCGGCCTGGACGAACCTGATGCTGCCGAAATACAGATGCATCACGCAGCTGGTAATGCGATCAGCTTTACACGCAGGCGGGAGGACGGGCAAACGGTCGTGATCACGCCTGTGCAGCCGCTGGCTGCGGGGGCCTACGTGGTTACCGTGCAGGAGCGCGCTACCCGGCGCAAGTTTCACCTGGTTGTGCGATAGGATGAGGTAGTTGACACATTGCACAAAATGAAGCGGCAGACTTTTTAGCGAAAGTCTGCCGCTTTTCTTTTACATCGGCCTTCCACTACCACGAGCATACGGAATGATTTATCCGGAGCCGCGGACAGCCTCGAAAGAATTTGTTAATTTACATCGGGAAACGCCGGGAAACTGTGCTAACCCGTTTATGGGCCCGGAGTGGCTCCAATTAAGAAAATTCGACACCTAACGATTATCCAGGATACGAGGCACCTACAAATGGATCTTATCTACGCCACACAGGAAAGGGAGATTAGTGATGAGCTCTGGAGTCAATTCAAAGCAGGCAATCCTGATGCTTTGGGCCGGCTGGCAGATATCCATCACCGGAGCCTGCTCAATTACGGGACCAAATTTTCCCGTGATCTGGAATTTATCCGTGATTGTATCCAGGACGTTTACCTCCAGTTATGGGAAAGAAAGCTTTTCCTCGCCGAGGATACCATGGTTAAACCCTACCTGTTCAAATCGTTACGGAATAAAATATTCAAGGAAAGTGTTCGCCTGAAACGCCTTGGTGAGTCGTCGGAACTGTTGTTCGAACCGGAGGATTCTTCCGGGACTATCGAGAGCAGTCTGATTGAAGATGAACTTCAGAATCGGGAAATGTACCGGCTAAATCTGATCCTTTCCCGGCTTTCCAAACGGCAACGGGAGATTATTTATCTTCGTTATTACCAGGGACTCGGCAATGATGAAATTGCTGAAATTATGGACATCGGCAAACCCGGTGTAGCCAATCTCCTGTCCAAAACCCTGCGTGAAATACGTGAACAATGGGGGGCCTACATTTGGGCTTTTTGCTGCTACTTTCTTTGGTTAAAAGGGCATTAGGTAGCATTTAAATAGCCTTTTTGAAATTTTTTTGAAAAATAATGGTGATAAACCGGTGATTCGCGGATAATCATACCAAAAGAGTGTGTTCGTGCACATTGGGAATCTTTCCAGTCACCATTTTATGAGCAACAAAAGCAATATCGGATTTGAAGAGTTGGCAGGCAACCACGCATTCCGCAAGTGGATTCTAAACCCTGCAGATCCTTCTGCGTCTTTTTGGGAAGGCTGGATGAAAGAGGACGAAAGCAGGCGCGAAGTGGTGGAAAAGGCCAGGTGGTTTGTACTGGCTCTGGAAGAACAGTTTGGAGAAATAACGGATGAGAAAATAGTACAGGAGGATATCAGGAAGTTGATTGACGGTGTGAAAGACAGGAATACCCGGACTTCCGCCATCCCCGGTTCGCGCAGCATTTGGAGAAAAGGTTACTTCTGGCGGATCGCCGCCTCATTCATCCTGCTGGGAAGCCTCGGACTATGGTATGCTCGCATGAAAAGGACCGAAGTACCGGCCATCGTACAGACTTACACAGGCTCGAAAAATACCGAATGGCTTGCCAAAGCAAACAGCGACGATCAGACACTGACGGTTTTATTGAGTGATGGCTCCGTTGTGATGCTGGAAAAAGGGGGAGAATTGATCTACCCTGCTGATTTTTCGGGAAAGAACAGGGCGGTGTATTTAAAAGGGGACGCGTTTTTTGATGTGACGAAGGATGCACGAAAGCCCTTCCTGGTCTTCGCAGGCCAAACAGTAACCAAAGTACTGGGCACCAGCTTCCGGATTAGAACCAACAAAGAGGACGGCGGTGTGCTGGTGGCGGTGAAAACCGGAAGAGTGTCGGTATACAATCAAAATGAGTTCAGGAATGACGGCGCCGACTCGGCCGCGAGCGTTGTATTGACACCCAATGAAGGAGTTGTTTTTAATGCAAAGGCCAAAAAGAATGAAAAAGAGGTGATCCGCGACCTGACGATACTTGAAAGCTTACCGGACGTTTCGGACATCGTTTTTGAAGAGCGGCCGGTTTCTGAGGTGTTCGACAGCATTGAAAAGAAATACGGAATTGAAATTGATTATGATGAAGCCCGGCTGTCTTCTTGTATCGTATCGACAGTTTTCAGGGAAGAAGGCCTGAAACAAAGGTTACATGCAACCTGCACGGCAATCGGAGCAACGTATAGCGTAAAGGGTGAGAAAGTTACCGTGCATTTAGCCAAAGGTTGCCAATAAGAATGTGAATCAACTACCTAACTATATCGTAACCTCTAAACTGCTTTCCTGCCTATGAATTAGTCGCATTCACAAAAAAAGCCAGCAGTGTTTGCCCCACTACTGACTTCCATTTTTCCCGGAGCTGTGCAAGCGTCCTTCGCAAAAAGGACACGGGAGCAATTTGTCCGATTCTGAAAAGAACAAATCATTCAAAAGTATGAAAAAACGTCGACAAAGAACTCAGCTGTTACTGATAGCAATGAGAATTTCATTTTACCAACTTTTACTGGCCGGTTTGTTCGCGGGGGTTTCGTTCGCGAACACCGCGGGTGCGCAGGAGCTTTTGAAGCAAAAGGTGTCCATTCATGTTAAAAATCAGGAAATTAAAAGTGTCCTGAAAGAACTTGATAAAATTTGCGACGTACATTTTACCTATGCGCCGTCGATTTTTCCGGCCCGGCATCGGGTAAATGTTCAGGTAAGCAACAAGTCGCTGGGAGAGGTTTTGGATGAACTGCTTACACCACTGGAGGTGAGCTATCAGGTAGACGGCCAGCAAGTGATCCTGAAAAAGGAGGAAAATGAGTCCGACTCGGCGACCGACGGAGTAAACAACTCCACATCGCTGGACAAGCAGATCAAAGGAACCGTGAAAGACGAAAAAGGCGACCTGCTGGCCGGCGTGACGATCATGGTAAAAGGGTCGAATCAGGGGACGGTTACGGATGCGGCGGGGAGTTTTTCGCTCAATCTGGCAGATACGGATGTGAGTACTGCCGTACTGGTTTTTAGTTTTGTGGGATACCAGTCCACAGAGGTTCCGGCCAATGGACAAACGGTTTTCGACATTGCTTTGCAGCCGTCGGTAAACCTGTTGGAGCAGGTGGTTGTAACAGGTTACGGCTCCAAAAAGGCGAAATATCTTTCCAGTTCTGTCGCGGTGATACCCAATGAGAAATTGCGGGACGTTACTTCGAATGAGCTGTCGAGCCTTTTGCAAGGTAAAGCCCCCGGCGTGGTGGTGTCGACCAGTTCGGGAGATCCCACCAGCGGGTCGAATATCCTGATCCGCGGGGCGGGTACCATTTCGGCCAGCACAGCCCCGTTGATCATAGTGGACGGGAATATCGGTGGATCTTATAATCCTACTGATATCGAGTCTGTCACTGTTTTGAAAGATGCTGCCGCTACCGGCTTGTACGGATCCCGAGCCGCGAATGGGGTGATCATCATTACGACCAAGATGGGTAAAGCGGGTAAGACCAAAATCGATTTCAGCACCACTTTGGGCTTTGCCGAAGCCACAACCGGAAAGTTCAAACTGATGAATTCCCAGCAGTTGTATGATTATCAGAAAACATTTTACGACCGCGACCCGTCTATTGTGAACACCAATACCAATTGGTGGGACCTGGCGTTCAGAAAGGGCTTTGTGAACAGCTACACGTTATCGGCGTCGGGAGGTTCGGAAAAGACCCAGTTTTATGTTTCGGGGAACTATTACAAGGAGCAGGGTACCGTTTTGGAAAATGATAAAACCGGGTATAATTTCCGCTCTAATATTACTTCTCAATTGACTAAAAAGTTGAAATTGAGTGTATTGTTTAATGGTATTTTCACGCAGGATAATTACGAAAACAGTGGTACGCTTTACGATGCTTACGTAAACATGCCTTTCGACGCGGCATATGACGCGGCCGGAAGCCCCATCGACGGCCGGACTGCTACCAACTGGCAGGGCAGGGACCGTGAAAACTTCTTGCACTCCCTTCCATACAACTACTCGAAAGCAAGAAGCCTGAATATCAATACGGACGTCAACCTGGATTATGCCATCACGCCCAAGCTGACATTCTCGACTTATAACCGCGTTCGCTTTTTCGATTATAACGATGCCAGTTATTACGATAAAAGAACCAAGCAGGGTGGAGCGAATGGCGGCGAATTGTACAATTCCCGGTCATATACCAGCCGTATACTCACTTCGAACAGGTTACGGTACGAGGAGAGTTTCGGGTTGCATAACCTGGCTGTGCTCGCAGTAGGCGAAGCGGAGCGCAATTATTATGACGATGCGTCACTTTCGGGGAAAGGGCTTCCTCCGGGAAGAGATGTGATGTCGGTGGCCACGGATATCATCAATAACCCGACGGGCGGCAATGACCAATACAGTTTCAGCAAATACCTTGCGCAGGCCGACTACAATTTTGACAACCGTTATTTCGCGATCGCGTCTTTTGTTCATGAGTATTCTTCCAAATTCGGGAGCAATAATCCGGCGGGTAACTTTTACCAGTTGGGCGGTTCGTGGATCGTCAGCAATGAAAACTTCATGAAGGAGTGGAAAACCATCAGCTTTTTGAAACTCCGCGCTAGTTACGGAACAGTAGGTAACGCCGATGGTATCTCAAATTACGCGGCGCTGGGGCTGTATAGCATTTCACAGGACGCCAGCTATGCCGGACTTCCCGGAGCGGCGCCCTCGCAGAAGGGTAACCCCGATTTGTCTTGGGAGAAAATGAAAACAGCCAACATCGGTGCGGAAATTGGTTTGTTCAACAACAGGCTCGATCTGACCGTTGACGCGTACGAGAAAAAATCAAGCGCACTTTTGTACAAACAACCTTTGCAGGCTACCACCGGTTACAGCTATCGCTGGGTAAATGCGGGGGCTGTCAGAAACCGTGGTATGGAGTTCAGCGCTACCTCGAAAAACATCGTCGGCGTTTTTAACTGGGAAACGAACCTCAATGTATCCTTTAACCGCAACAAGGTTTTGGAGCTCAGCGACGGAGCGGCGGTGTTCAACTCCGGTGCACGCCAGCCGATCGCGGTCGGGCACAACATGGATGAATGGAACCTGCCCATCTGGGCTGGTGTGGACCCCCAGAATGGAGATCCGTTGTGGGAGAAAATCGTGACCGATGCCGACGGCGCGAAATACAAGGTGCTGACCAACTCTTACAGCTCGGTGGCCACGGCGCAATCGCGGCAGTTTACGGGAACCTCGGCCGCCCCGAAATTCACGGGCGGGTTGAGTAACACCTTTTCTTACAAAGGCATAACCCTGAGCACATTTTTCAATTTCGTATACGGCAATGAAATTTACAACAACAGCCGCGCGTATTTCGATAATGATGGTTTATACGAAAGCTACAATGCAATGGTCTTGGCCAAAGGGTGGAGCAGATGGGAAAAACCGGGCGATATCGCCACGCATCCAAAACCGATCGTGGGTGGAAATCATGACTCCAATCAATCGTCGTCGAGATACCTGGAAGACGGGAGCTACATCCGTTTGAGAAACATCAAACTGAGTTATGCATTGCCGGCAGCCTGGCTTGGTAAAAGCGGAATCTCTAATCTGAATATCTTCCTGAGCGGGGATAACCTCTGGACTGCCACCAAATTCTCAGGCCCGGATCCGGAGGTATCATTTACCCAAACCGATCTCAGCTCCGGGGTTTCCAGTTTCAAATATCCGATCAGCAAGAAATTCCTGTGCGGAGTAAATATTTCATTCTAAATCAGATAGGCGATGAAAGCGAACGATTTTTATAAATATATCCTGTCAGGCATAATGATACTGGGAGCATCGGCCTGTGAGGAAACTTTTGCTCCTTCCACGGCCATCGAAGAAACCTCGGCACTGACCAACGCCGGTGATGTGGAAACGGCCACCATCGGTACCTATGCGGTGCTGCGGAATCCGTCCTATGTACGAAGCGTCCATTTCCTGACCGAGTTCCCAAGCGACGAGGTGGCTCAGGGGCAGTCCTCTTCCGATGACCTTACCCGTGCTTACCGGTATACCCATATTAATACCTCCACGCACTGTACCAATTTCTGGGGGCAGGCTTATAAGGTAATAGCCGCAGCGAACAAGATCATCGCCTATGTGCCAGACGACGCATCGGCCGATCTGAAACAGCTTAAGGGAGAGAATTTGTACCTGCGCGCGATGATGCATTATAATCTGGTGCGCGTTTTCGGGCGCCCGTACCCGCAGGGGAGCGGCGCGGGGCCGGGGGTACCTATATTGCGGGACGGCCTTTCGGATGAAGAAACAACAGGACTTTCCAGAAGCTCTGTGAAAGAGGTATATGACTTTGTGATCGCGGATCTTCTGAAAGCGGCAGATCTCATGTCGGTCGACAAGGGTAATTCCTTCGCTTCGAAAGAGGTGGCATATGCGCTCTTGTCGCGGGTATATCTCTACAAGGAGGATAATGAGAATGCGGTTAAGTATGCAGACTTAGTGATCAACTCCGGCCGCTATTCGCTGCTTGATGGCGCCAATTTTCAGGGATATTTCAAAATGGACCCTGAAACAAATTCTGAAACGATCATGTGCATTCGTCACACCAAAGTTCAAAACCAGGATTTCTCGGCGATTGGATCGATGTATTTCAGCGGTGATGTTGCCGGCAATCCGGCCGGGCAGGGCGTCAGCGGCTGGGGCGAAATATATGCTTCCGAAAAGCTGGTTAACCAATATGCATTGCATCCCAAAGACCTGCGAAAAAGTTTTATCACGCCTTATGTATTAAATGGCGTGCAGCAAAAGAACCTGAAATTGACCCCGCAGACGCCCATGTATTATGTCAACAAATACAACCTTCAGGAGAGTATCATCAATCTCAGTTCGCCGGTGTATTTGCGTCTTGCCGAAATGTATCTGAACCGTGCCGAGGCCAATGCCAAACTGGGTAAAACAGCCGCAGCGCTTGCGGATGTGAACATTATCCGAACAAGGGCGGGACTCGATGATGCACTTTACACCTCGGTCCCTGCGGGTAAAACGGCGCTCGACATCGTATTGGAAGAGCGTTGGATGGAGTTGGCATTCGAAGGGCATCGTTCCTACGATCTTTTCCGTAACAACCGCTCCATGATCCGGAATTATCCGGGAACGCATTCGCTCAATAATACGCCTACGACGAATGTCAATCAAACCGTGCCGGCTAGTGATGCCCGCGTGATATTTTTTATACCGCAGTCAGAAATCGATAAGAACAGCAAGCTGACCCAAAATCCGTAACTGTCATGCCTTATTTAAGCGGACGCCAATACCTGTATGCTATGAATAAACTGTGTTTGATTACCGCCTTGTTTTTATCTACGCTCACGTGCGGTTATGGTTGCACTGATGGTGCTAACGATGCCCCGAAAGAAGAGGTACTACCTGACCCCACCCCCAAAGCGAGTATTCCCCTGGCGGGGAATGCCTATATCACCAAAGGTGCCGCCGGGCAATCTGAAAAGATCACCAGCAAGGGACTTGTCAACTGGGCTACGCCCGGCGTTGTGACCAGCACCTGGTTCCGTGCGGCGCAGCCGGGAGAGCTCACGGTGTTTATCAAAGCCGCCGTTACCGGTGGCGGAACAAGCAAGGTGAAGATCAGCGTGAACGGAGCTTCTTTTGTGGTGAGTTTAACGGGTGCGGATGCAAAAACCTACTATGCCGGGAAAGTGAATATCGCGGCAGAAGGTTATGTGAGAGTGGATCTGGAAGGTGTCAGCAAATCCGGCTCCTCGTTTGGTGATGTGTCTGATATTCAGATTGGCGGGATAGCGGCCAACGGAGCGGTTTATGCCAATGACCCCGAGAATTTTTACTGGTCAAGGCGTGGGCCGTCGACGCACGTCAATTATACCATTCCTGCCGGTGATATCGAATACTTTTATAATGAATTGGTCGTGCCCGAGAAGCAGGATCAGATCGGCTCCTTTTTCATGTGCAATGGATTCACTCACGGCTATTTCGGCGTGCAAGTGAAATCGGAAACGGAGCGCTGGGTTTTGTTTTCCGTCTGGGACCCGGACGGCGGAACTACCGTGCCCGTTAAATCGGGAGAAGGCGTGGTAACCAAACGTTTCGGTGGCGAAGGTGAAGGTGGGCAGAGCTATTTCGTCTATAACTGGAAGGCCGGTAATACCTATAAATTCCTGACCAAGGGCAAGCCGGATGGTCAGGGAAACACCCTCTATTCGGCATGGTTTCGTGGGCCGGAGCATGACAAGTGGCAATTTATGGCCACCTGGAAGCGACCGCTGACGACCACTTATCTGGCCAGAATGCATTCGTTCCTGGAAAATTTCATTCCTGAACAAGGTTACCTGGAACGCAAGGGGACCTGGGGCAACCAGTGGGTACGAGACGTAAACGGCAAATGGACCGAGGTAACTGCCTTCAAGATGGGTGTGGACGCCACAGGTAAAAACAAGCAAAGGATGGATTTTGGAGGCGGTGTGGAGAACGGCCGGTTTTTCCTCCGAAACGGCGGTTTCTTTAACACCTATGTGGAGGCGGGAACGCCTTTCACCCGTCCGGCAGGAGGACAGCAACCGCAAGTTGATATCGAAAGTTTACCTTAAAAATGGAGAAAGAATGAAAAAGAATATATTTCAATTTATGATGGCGTTGGGGGTAACCGCTTCTTTTACTGGTTGCTCTGATGAAAAGATAGACTACCCCCTGGCTGCGAAAGCGGACCGTTCAGGCTGGGCCATTACAGCAGTGTCCAGCGAACAGGGAGATGGCTCGGAAAATACAGGTTTAGCATCGGCGGTGCTGGATGGGGATTTGAACACCATTTGGCACACCCAATATGACCCCGACCATCCGGGATTTCCGCATTGGTTTGTCGTGGATATGAAGAAGCCCAACAAGATGATCTCAGTTGACCTGACGGCCCGTCAAAACAACAAGAACGGCTTCACTAAATTCAAACTGGAAGGAAGCGCCAACGGCGAGACATGGACAACTCTCGGGGAATTCAAATTCGTTCCGGCTACCATTACGCCGCAGAGTTTCCCGGTTTCATCAGCCACCGGATACCAGTATCTGAAATTTACAGCATTGGAAGGGCTCTCTGTGCATACGTTCCTGGCTGAAATGGAAGTATTTGTGAATGAATAAACGGCGGTCAGGCTAGCTAACCGTCAATGTAAATGGTAGGGTAACGAGCAGCCTATTTTGCTGCTTGTTACCCTCTTTTTATTTTTAACACGTGATTTGCCGAAACTGGCATTCAAATTAAGCTTAGCATCAAACCCGATGATACTTCCCAAAGAAAGAGATCCCAGGTTCATCACGATAAGACGTGGCGGAACTTTGACAGACTCCGATCATCAGCTGCTTGCATTATGGGCGGCTGACTGTGCAGAACACGTGCTCCCTTTTTTCGAGCAGGCTAGTCCCCTGGACAAGCGGCCCAGGGAAGCCATAGCCTTGATCCGTGCGTGGGTAAGAGGAGAGATAACGATGAAAGAGGCGCATAATGCTGCTTTTGCCACGAACGCCGCCGGAAAGGGGTTGCCTGATGCAGCCCGGTTTGCAGCACTCGCTGCCGGACAGGCTGTGGCCGTAGCGCACGTTGCGGCGCATGAGCTGGGTGCAGCCGCGTATGCGATTAAGGCAGTTGGGGAATCAGTTCATGAAAGTGAAAAAGACGAGGCACGGCGAAGGGAATGTCAGTGGCAGCGGGACCAGTTGCCCGACGCTATTCGAGAATTGGTACTTGATGATCAGAAATTGAGAAATGCTATCTGCTGGGAGGCATTTAGCTGAGATCAGATGAGGCCTGGCTCAGGACCAGCCCGGAAATGGCAGAAGTGTTGGCTGCACAACCTCATTACGCACTAGCTTCGAGGTCGCCCAATATATTGTTATCGCCTTTCCAACCCGTAACCCGCAAAAACTGCTCCCACGTGAGTGCATTCGGGTCTATTCGTCTGCTCCATTGCAGGTCGCGGTGTTCACGATAGTATCCGTGCCTGAAAGCGTAGGCAACCATCCCTGAAATTTCGCGCACGAGTTCCTCGTTGGAAGCAAATCCCGGGAAATGCGTCAGGAATTCCTCTGCCGAAAATGCGGAACTGTATGCCGCCTTCCGACCAGTGACGCGCGTGAATGTGTCCACCATTTCCCGCGGCGAAATGATATCGCCGATGACCGGCAGCGACTTGCCGGCATACTTTTCGGGATTCGTTAGCAGTGCTAAAACGGCCGGGCCGGTAGCAGTAAGCGGGTCAACAAACGGTGCACGGAAATTTTCGGGTAAATAAATCGGAAACACGAGCGTATCGCCTTGCACGGCAGGCTTGTAGAATTCCATCAGGTTGGTGTAAAAGAAAGCCATGTAAATGAATGAGCTGACGACCGGCAGCGCGCGGATATATGTCTCTATGCGCGCTTTGTCGGTGAAATGGGGCGCAAACAATTTGCCGCCGCTGATTTGATCAACGTTTTCAAGACTGCTGAAAACGATGTGACGCACGCCTGCATCAACCGCCGCATCAGCCATTTCGCGACCCAGTTCGAACTCGTGGCTGGCTGGCGGAGCAATGTTGGGCGTCAGCAGGAAAACCCCCTCCGAGCCGCGGAATGCATCGCGGAATGCGTTTTGATTTCCGAGGGCAAGCGGAATACTCACTAATTCCATCCCTTGTGCAGCCAGGCCGAGCGCCTCGGGTGAGTCGATTCTGCGGGTAATGCCACGTACGCGGTAACGCCCGCTTGCCAGTAAGGTGTGTGCGACGCTGCGGCCCTGTTTGCCCAATACGCCCGTGACGGTTATCAATGGTTTATCCTTGTTCATGATTGATTGTGGAGAAAACTTTTAGTACTATAAAAATGATAGTTGCAAAACTATTGATAGGTGATTAGCTTCGCAATAACTATCCAAATGGATAGGTGTATCAAAAGCGAATGGGATGGGAATCGAATGTCAGGGGGATTTTATAAAGGTCAATAATGTCGTGTATCCTTGTACGGTCAGCCTGGCCATGGACCTGGTCGGCGGTAAGTGGAAGGTGGTGATCCTTTATCATTTAAAGAATGCCGCCAAGCGGTACAGCGAACTCCGAAAGGAACTGCCCGGCATCACCGAAATGACGCTGAGCCTGCAATTAAAACAGTTGGAGGAGGATGGCTTGATTCTCAGGCAGGTTTACGGAGAAAAGCCGCCCATTAAGGTGGTGTACAGCCTCACCGAGCTTGGGCAGAGTTTCACGCCGGTGCTGGATGCTATCCTCGCCTGGGGGAATCAGATCGCTCTGGAAAAGGGGGAGTTTGGGTCTCATGCCGCCGCTTCGTCCGAGCGCGCTTAGAAAGATTACGCATTGGATGAATCAATATCTCAAATATTTGAACGAAACAATTGACGGGAATTCTGATGGTACGATAGCACGTTTTGAGGGCTGAACTTCTTACTACGTCAATATTTTTTGAAAAAAATCGATAAAATCCTTCTGCTCTGTAAGTAGTGACCAGGTGGGAAATTGTCTTAACAGCAATATGCCCGAATTTTACCAGCATAGGTGTCTGATATGGCAATAGATCCGTACATCCGCGATTCCGATAGTGACCATGAACCCCGATCATCCAGTGAGCGGGACCAGCCGCCGCTTGCGGCTGACGAAGGTGCGTGGGATAGCGAGTTTTTTATCCGTGCCACGCTGTTGGAGAACCACCAGCTTGGCACCGAGTTGCTGTTCAACCGGTACTATGCAGTGCTTTGCAAGCATGCGATGCGCTTTGTGGGGTCGCGGCAAGTGGCGGAGGACCTGGTCGGCGACCTGTTTTACCGTTTTTATTCCGAAAGAATTTTTGAAAGGGTTACTACTTCCTACCGCGCCTACCTGTTCCGGGCGGTGAGAAACCACGGCTACAACCACCTGAAATGGGAGGCGGCCAGGAACATTCCCATGGCGGAGGATTATGACCTCTCGGCTGCGGAAGGACTTCAACCCGATCATATCACCCAATATGAAGAGCTATATCAGGACCTGGACAAGGTGATTGGCGATCTGCCGGTTCAGCGCAGGAACATTTATATGCAGTTTCATTTCGAAGGCAAATCCCAAAAGGAGATTGCCGCCGGTCTGGGCATTTCGACGCGGACGGTCGAGGTGCAGATTTACCGGGCCCAGCAGACGATACGAGCGTTGCTGCGCAACAAATGGTTCATTTCGATTATCATGACGCTTTTCGCCTGTTGAACCGCACTGTCCACAACCTATGAACGCTATGGAAAATCAGGAAATAACAAAGCAGGTACTGTTCGCCCATTTTGAGGGATCGGTATCGGCACGGCAACGAAGGCTGATAGATGAATGGGCGACCAGGCCTGAAAACGAGGAGCTGTTTTACCAGTACCTGATGGAATGGGAGCAGATCCAGGTGCATCGGACAGTGGACCCGGCGCAGGGGATTGCGCGTTTCAGGGCACAAATACAAGACCGCCCGACGGAAGCGGAGGAAACGGCATTGCCCGTGCAGCGTTACTGGATCAGGTATGCGGCCGCATGTGCCGTGGTGTTGCTGGCGGTAGCGGGTATTTTCTTCCGCGATCAGCTATTGTACACACACCTGGCGACCGGCCTGGGGGAAACCCGGACGTGGACGCTGCCCGACGGCAGCCGGGTGAGCCTGAATGCCAGCTCGGAACTGCGGTTGCCGAGGTGGGGGTTTGGCCGGAATTCGCGGGAGGTGGTGCTGAAAGGCGAGGCCGCATTTGTGGTAACGCATCAGCCCGATGACCAGCGTTTCGTCGTGAGGGCCGGCGAGAACGTGAATGTCACTGTGCTCGGTACCGAGTTCTCCGTATATAGCAGACCGGGCAAAACGCAGGTGATGCTTTCCAAAGGCAAAGTGAGCCTGCAGCGCCGGGAAGAGGTGCTTGTCATGCGGCCCGGCGACCGCATTACCGTCGACCACGGCACATTGAGCCGGAACCGTTTCGACGACGCTGCCGAATATTCGGCCTGGCGGGAGTCGCGGTTCATTTTCAATCGGACTTCACTTGCCGAAATAAGCGAATTAATTACCACAAACTATGGCCTTACCGTCGATTTCAGCCAGCCTGAACTGGCATCACTGACGGTTTCAGGATCATTCAAAGCCGCCGATGCGCAGGACCTCATCCGTTCCGTCTCGCAGATACTCGGTATTGGCTATGATTTGAAAGGACAGCACGTAATTTTCTTGCCCGAACCACCGAAAGATTAGTATAAATATTATTCTGGACCAATTTAAACCCATTACTTATGAGCGTTTTTACCTGGCTGTTCTGTGCCAGCCTTAGCTGGGGCATTGCTTGCGCACAACCATTGGCATTGAAGCTTTCCCATCAGCAGGGTTCGCAGCAGTCCGCGCGCACGAAGCTGGCCGATGTGTTGCAGCGATTTAAGGATCATTACAAAGTGGATATCCTCTATGCCGATCAGTTTATCAGCAACCAGTATGTGGCACCTTCGCTGATCCGCATGGACGACAAGCTCGAAGCCAATCTGGAACGGATTCTTCCCGGGGCGGGCCTGAGGTATATGGAGCAAAAGGCGGGTACTTTCCTGCTCATTCCGGCCAGAGCGACGTCGGGACCAAAATCAGTCCCGGAAGCTGGAAGGAGCAGTGCCCAGGAAGCGCCCAAAGACGACTCTTTCAACGCCACTCCCGCAATTCAGCAGGAAAAGCGGCAGTTGCGCAGCATTTCCGGGGTAGTCACGGATGGCAGACAGGAGCCGTTGCCCGGCGTGAGTGTGGTGATTAAGGGTACACAAAAAGGGACGATCACCGATGTCGAAGGACGTTTTACTTTTCAGGATTTACAGGATAATGAGGATGTGCTGGTATTCTCCTATGTCGGTTACCAGCGGCAGGAGGTGCCGATCGGGACTGAAACCAAACTGAATGTGGTGCTTCGGGCAGACGACAAGGAGCTGGAAGAAGTGGTTGTGGTGGGATATGGTACCAAAAGCCGGGAGACGGTGACCGGCGCCATTTCGCAGATCAGCGGCAGCGCATTGACGAGCCGCCCGGTAACCAAGGTCGGTCAGGCATTGCAGGGCCTTATCCCCAACCTGAACGTGACCAATCCGGACGGTAACCCGAATGCGAACCCTTCATTCAACATCCGTGGGAATACTTCGTTGAGCGGTGGAAGCGCGTTGGTACTGGTGGATGGTATTCAAATGGATATGAACCTGCTGAATCCGGCCGATATAGAAAGTATTACCGTGCTGAAAGATGCAGCTTCGGCAGCTATTTACGGTGCAAGGGGCGCATTCGGGGTGATCCTGGTGACGACCAAAAAGGGGACTAAGGACCGTAAGCCGCAAATCAGCTACGCGGGCAGTATGCAGTTCAACAAACCGACCTATTTGCCCGACCTGCTTTCGACGACCGAATACCTCGAATCCCAGAACATCGCGCAGCTTAATTCCAATGGCACGCAGAAGTACTCCGACGAGCAGGTGCAGTGGGTGCGGGACTATATAGCCGATCCGGTGAAAAACCCGAGCTATCACATGCTCCCCAACGGCAAGATCTTCTGGAATGCGAATCCTAATGTGCTCAAAAATATGTTGCAGCCCTGGGCGCCGGGGCAGAACCACACGGTGAATGTCAATGGCGGCAACAGCAAAACTTCGTACTATTTTTCTGGTGGTTTTTTGCGGCAGGAAGGCTTGTTTAAAACCTCAACCGACATTTTCAAGCGCTATAATTTCACTACCAACGTCAATACCGAGCTGACGGAATGGCTGAAATTAGGGGCCAAGGTCAACTACATTTCTACCGGATACGACGAGCCGCATAAATATCCGAACAAGGGCACGGACTGGTGGGAGCAGATGACCCGCGGCGAGCCGCAGATACTCTTCCCGATTAAAACGCCAGCCGGATCGCCGGTAGGAGAGGGCGTGGCAACAGAGAACTTCGTCAACTTCCTCGAAAGCGGTTCCCGGAAGATCAGCAACAGTTCCACAGGTATTTACAGTATCGATGCCCAGGCCAAAGTTGCCAGCGGGTTGAAAGTGAGCGGCAACTTTTCGTATACTTCGACCCGGCAGAACCTGAAAGAAACGCAGGTCGCATTCCCTTACATTCGCGACACTTGGATTCCGCAGATCTCCGGAACCTCGCCGTCTTTTGTGCAGCGCGATTTCACGGCATCAGACTATTTCGCAGCCAACCTCTATGCCGATTACAGCAGGGTGTTTTCAGGGAAACACGCCATTTCGGCCCTGGTAGGCTATAACCAGGAGTGGCTCAACCTCACCGCCTCGAGCGTGAAACGGCAGGATCTTGTCAGCGGGCAGGTGCCGGTATTGAACCTGACTACCGGTACGATCACCGCCACCGACCAGCAAACCTCCTGGGCGATCAGGGGTATTTTCGGAAGGCTCAACTACGATTACATGGGTAAATACCTGGTCGAGTTCAACAGCCGGTACGATGGAACCTCGCGTTTCCCGTCGGGCAGGCGTTTCGGATACTTCCCCTCGGTGTCGGTGGGTTGGCGCATTTCGCAGGAGAACTTCATGAAACCTCTGGCGCGGGTGCTGCCCGAGCTGAAACTCCGGGCATCGTATGGTAGCCTGGGCAACCAGCTGACGTCGAACAACTTTCCCTATATTTCATTGTTTGGCGTGACTGCGCAGGTACCCTATATCCTGGGCGGGGCTTTGCCGGCGGGCATTACGTCGCCGGGCCTGGTTAGTCCGGATCTTACCTGGGAAAAAGTATCGACGATCGACTTCGGGGCCGATGCGAACCTGTGGGGCAAATTGAGCCTTGGATTTGACTGGTACCGTCGCGTTACGTCCGGTATGCTCGTAGATGGCGACAGACTTCCTGCTGTGCTGGGTACGCCGGTGCCTCAGCGCAATGCAGCGGAACTGAGAACGACCGGTTTCGAATTCAGTGCGAAATGGAGCGAGCAGGCTGGCGAGCACCTTCGCTACGATGTGGGCCTGATGCTTTCAAACTATCAGGCCGTGATTGCCAAGTTTGATAACAACCCCAACAAGCTTATAACCAATTACTATAAAGGCCAGAATATTGGCGAAATATGGGGTTTTGAAACAGTGGGTATTTTTCAAAACTCCGGCGACGCCACTTCGGCGCCCGATCAGAACCAGCTGGGCAACTCGGGCAAATGGGGTGCCGGCGATATACAGTACAAGGATCTGGATGGGGACAGCAGGATCACGCGAGGAAATAACACGGTGGCAAACCCGGGCGATCAGCGTGTGATCGGGAATATCACACCTAAATACCAGTTTGGCGTGACAGGAAACCTTGCCTGGCGGGAGTTTGACTTTAATGTACTCTTTCAGGGTATTGGTAAGCACGATTTTGTGCCGAGAGGCAGCTATTTCTGGGGTGCGATCAACAACTCCGGGGCTGTGGGTACCGGTGAAGTCTACCACGATGCCTGGTCGGCCGAGCACAAGGACGGTTACTATCCGATTTACAAGGCCAATTCATCCTACAATATCCTGCCGCAGACACGCTATTTGCAAAGCTCGGCTTATGTGAGGCTGAAAAACATCTCGCTGGGCTATTCACTTCCGGCAAAAGCATTGGAGAAGCTGCGACTGGTGCAGGTCAGGATTTATGCGACCGGCCAGAACCTCTGGGAGTTTACCCGCCTGAAAGGAAACTTCGACCCCGAGGTAACCGGTGTTACCGACAGCAAAGACGCATCAAAAGATTCGGGCGATGTAGGGATGTTCTATCCATTGCAGCGTGTGGTTTCATTCGGCATTCAGCTTACGTTATAATATCGACCCAGATGAAAAATTTTCCTAAAATAGTTACTTCGGCATTCCTTACCCTTTTGCTTGTATCGTGCTCCGACGATTTTCTGGACCGTGTGCCCACCGACTCGCTCAATGAAAGTAACTTCTGGCACAACGAAGGTGAGCTGAAACAGTATGCCAACAATTTTTACAGCACATTCACAGGACACGCCACAGCGACGAGCCTTAGCCCGATCGTGACCGGCGACAACCAGAGTGATAACCTGGCACCGGTTGATTTTAATCTCGTGGCGGCAGGCAAGAACATTGTTCCCACATCCGGCGGCGGATGGATCTGGACTACGATCAGGGCGTGTAATTATTTCCTGGCGCGTTATCAGCAGGCGCCCATCAGTCAGGAAGTGAAGGACAAATACGCAGGCGAGGTAAGGTTCTTCAAAGCACTCGATTACTTTGATAAGGTCAAAAACTTCGGAGACGTGCCCTGGCTTTCAAAAGACCTTACTACCAACTCCCCGGAACTTTACGCAGCTCGTGACAGCCGCATACTTGTAATGGATTCGTTGCTCGCTACGATCAACACCGCCATCGCCAACCTTCCGGACAAAGCCGCTGCGGAGACAGGCAGGATCAATAAGGATGTGGCGCTTACGCTGAAAGCACGGATTTGCCTTTTTGAGGGTACTTTCCGTAAATACCGCGGGATCGACGGTGGAGAGAAATTTCTGAGGGAAGCAGTATCGGCCAGTGATCAACTGATCTCCGAGGCACATTACCAGGTTCATAATACGGGCAATCCCGCGGCCGACTATGCCGCATTGTTCAATTCCCTGGATTTGAGCACGAACAAGGAGATGATTCTTTACAAATCGTATGAAACGGGTTTGTTGGGTACAGGGACCTCTCGGAACATTCAGCTCAACGAATTCAACACGAGCGCTTCGAAAGCACTGATAGAGTCGTACTTGTGTGCCGATGGCAAGCCGATTTCGCAAAGTCCTCTGTACCTGGGAGACGACAGCATTCAGGTAGAGATGAAAAACCGGGACCCGCGGCTGGCGCAGACGATCGTGGTCCCCGGAACCGGCATTCAGGCCGGCTTCAAGTTGCCGGCCATTCCGGGTTCGGGTTTTGCCGGGGTAGGGGTGGTGCCGACGGGCTATCAGCTTACCAAATACTGGGTGGCTGATCAGACGGAGTTCGTCCGGATTCAAAACGGGATACTCGATGCACCTACCTACCGCTATGGGGAAGTGCTACTGGTGAATGCAGAAGCGAATGCCGAACTGGGACTTGCCACGCAGGAGGTGATCGATAAGACCATCAATGTCCTGCGGAAAAGGGCCGGGATGCCTGCGATGGTGATCTCTGCGCTGGTGAAGGACCAACGTTCCGAATTTCCGGAACTACCGGTTTTGCTCGACGAGATCCGCCGTGAACGCAGGGTGGAGCTGGCGGCCGAAGGCCTGCGGTTCGACGATCTGGTCCGATGGAAGGCGGGCAAGCTGCTCAACAAGCCTGTGACTGGAATGAAATTCGTGCAGAAACAATATCCGAAAGCGGTACCGGGTAGCAGCATTTTTCTCAATGATAAGGGCTATATCATGCCCTACGGAAAATCCCTTCCCGGCGGCCGTACTTTCGACGAATCGAAAAACTACTTCCTTCCATTGCCGCTCGACGAGCTCAGTTTAAATACCAATCTTAAACAAAACCCGGGCTGGTGAGGTCCGGTAACGCTATGAAACAATCCGGTTTTTTGATACTCGTTCTCGCTGTGTTGCTCGTTTCGACGGCGGGTAAGCAGAAAAAGCCTGCCGATAAGCCTGCCGGCAAGCCTAATATCATTGTCATATTTACCGACGACCAACGCTACAACACCGTCCATGCATTGGGCAACAGCCAGGTGATCACGCCCAATCTCGATGGCCTGGTACAGGACGGAACGATCTTCACGCACGCATTCAACATGGGTGCGTGGCATGGGGCTGTGTGTGTGGCCAGCCGGGCAATGTTGCTCACCGGGATGTCGGTATGGGATGTGAAGAACCAGGAAAAGGACTACTCGCCGCTGATCGCGCAACAGGGTTTCTGGCCGCAGCAGCTTAAAAGCGCGGGCTATGAAACCTACATGACCGGCAAATGGCACGTGGCTACCGATGCTTCCAGGCTGTTTGACCACGCAAGGCATATTCGTCCCGGAATGCCGAACCAGACGCCGCAGGGCTACAACCGTCCGCAGTCTTCCATGGATACGCTTTGGCAACCGTGGAAAGAAGAGTACGGGGGCTATTGGCAAGGCGGCAAGCATTGGAGCGAAGTCGTGGCCGACGACGCTATCGACTATCTGGGCGATGCCTCCCAAAACGACAAGCCATTTTTCATGTACCTGGCCTTCAACGCGCCGCATGATCCCCGGCAGGCGCCCAAGCGGTGGGTCGACCGTTATCAGGTAAACGAGATGATCGTCCCGGAAAGCTTCTTGCCCGAATATCCCTACAAGGATGAGATGGGATGCGGTGAGGACCTGCGTGACGAACGACTGGCGCCGTTTCCGAGAACAGAATATGCCGTAAAAAAGAACATTCAGGAATACTATGCGAGCATTTCTTACATGGATGAGCAGGTAGGCCGGATTCTGGAAGCGCTGAAAAAGAGCGGAAAGGCCGATAATACCTACATTTTCTTCACGGCCGACCATGGCTTGTCGGTCGGGCACCATGGTTTGCTGGGCAAGCAAAGTATGTTTGACCACAGCGTCAGACCGCCGCTGGTGGTAAGCGGGCCAGGTATTCCGAAGGGGCAGTCGCGGCAGCAGAATGTGTATTTGCAGGATATCATGGCTACGACTTACGAGATTGCCGGTGTGACAAAACCAGCGCATGTTTTTTTCAACAGCCTGCTGCCTTGGATTAGAGATGCCGGCAAGAAAGGTGCTTACCCCGACATTTATGGTTGCTATATGAACCGCCAGCGTATGATCCGGACGGAACGCCACAAGTTGATCGTTTATCCCGAAACGTCGCGGGTATTACTTTTCGATCTCGTAAAAGATCCCCAGGAAATGCATGATATCGCGGGAGAGCCGTCGAGCAAGGCTGTTTTGAAAGATTTAAAGGCCCGGCTGCTGGCGCGTCAGAAAGCTATGCATGACGAGCTCAGTCTGAGTTGGTTAAAATGAGGGCTGTGCCTGCTGTAAAAAGCGGCAAACTTTTCACTGAAAAGTTTGCCGCTTTTTGTTTGATTTGCTTTCATAAATATCACACATACCCCATGACCCAGCCACCCCGATCGCTTTCAGTACGGATCATTTCACAAGTAGCGTTGTCGATGGCTGCATTTGCGGCCAATTCGTTGTTGTGCAGGATTGCACTTACCCAAACTGATACCGATCCGGCGGGTTTTACGATGATCCGAATGTTTGCGGGGGCCATAACGCTGGGGATGATCGTACTGCTGCGCAAGGGCACGCTTCGTAACACTGGCAGTTGGCCGGGGGCGTTCAGCCTTTTGACGTATGCCGTGGCATTTTCCTTTGCTTACGTAAAATTAGCTGCGGGAACCGGGGCGTTGCTCCTCTTCGGGTCTGTACAGGCTACCATGATCATTACCGGATTGTATCAGGGGGAACATTTTCGCCTGGCGCAATGGATCGGCCTGCTCACTGCATTTGGCGGGCTCATTATCCTTGTCGCGCCAGGCATTCACGCGCCCGACCCGTTCAGCGCATTGCTGATGGCCACGGCAGGAATAGCGTGGGGGATTTATTCGCTTCTTGGAAGAAAGCAAGGCGACCCGCTTGCCGCCACAGCTGGCAACTTCCTCAGGGCCGCACCGTTTTCCCTGTTGCTTGTCCCCTTGGCAGGCTCTGTTGATTTGCAAGGGGCGACTTTTGCAGTTGTGTCGGGTGCTATCTCCTCGGGGGTAGGTTACGCGATCTGGTACGGCATTCTGCCTTCCCTCAAAGCCACTCAGGCGGCATCGGTGCAGCTGACAGTGCCCGTTATTGCTTCTTCGGCAGCGGTTTTAATTTTGGGCGAGAACCTTACTTTCAACCTCATTATAGCATCGGTTGCCATTCTGGGTGGCATTGCGCTGGTCATTCTGGGAAGAAATCGCCGCTGAATGCCCCATTGGTGAATCATAAGATTATTTGTTGTAGAACCGCCTCACCGGTTTTGCTAGCCAAGCCCTGCTATCGCTTCCTTATTGTATTTGGTCCGATATTCCAGTGGTGACAGTCCCGTCAGCCGCCTGAACAACTCGCGAAACGCTTTCAAATCGGAGTAGCCGACTTCGTACATTACTTCGTAAATGGTTTTCCTGGTCGTTTCAAACGCCTTCTTGGCCGACTCGATTTTGACCCGTTGAGCATATTCCGTGGGTGTATTACCTGTTGCTTTGATAAACCGCCGGTCGAAATTCCTTCTGCCGACCGCAAACCTGGCGGATAGTGCTTCCGTGGAAATTCGCTCACCCAGCTTGCTTTCAATATATGCCTGAGCCTGCCGTACAACATCGTCCCCGTGCAGTTTCTGGCCGCTGAAAATGCTGAATGCGGATTGGCTTTGCCTGTCGATCTCCACCTGGAATACTTTGGAGCAGTAAATGGCGGTCTGCCTGTCAAAGTATTTTTCAATCAGGAAGATCATGAGGTTCAGAAATGAATAGCCCCCGCCGTTGGTGTAAATGCCGTGCTCATCCGTAATCAGCATGTCGGTTTGCAGGTCCACCTTCGGGAACTGGGCTTTGAAAGTTTGGGCAAATCGCCAGTGCGTCGAGCATTTTTTGCTGTCGAGTAGTCCGGTAGATGCCAACATGAACGCGCCGCTACACATGGAAGCGACTTCGGCTCCCTCTTTGTATTGCTGCACAATCCATTCGGTTAGCAACCTGTTTCCTTCCAGGTTCTTGTCGAAACTATCGGGTACCGCAGGTATCAGGATCAGGTCAGTTTTGGACAATTGCCGGATGGTTGTATGTGTTCTGATTGTCAGTAATCCGCTGCCGAGTTCTGCCTGTTTATCCACTCCCACAATCTCGACCTTGTAAGCCTGTTTGTTGCCTGCTGCATGATGGTACACACTGGCCTCGGTGAACATTTGGTTCGCGCCTACAATGCAAGCCACCGTTGACATGCTTGTTTGCCCGCCAGGGGCAATGATGCTGATATGTTTCATCGGATTTTTTTAACAAAGGTACCTGATTTACTTGTCCATATCCACCCGTCAGAATGTCTGAATTCCCCAACCGTTGAGCGCACGGATCACCATTACCTTTGTGAACTACTTAAAATAAACAGGATGGAAGGGCAAAACTTCAGTACGACAATTCTGGTGGCCGAGCCACCGATGGAGGTGTTTGATGCCGTCAATAAAGTTCAGGCATGGTGGTCCAAAGCAGCGAAAGGAGACAGTGTCCTGCTGCATGACGAATTTATGGTTGATTTCGGCCAGCATTGGTGGGCACTCAGGATCATTGAAACAGTGCCTGCGGAAAAAATTGTATGGCAGGTCACCGGCAGCTATATGCCCTGGAACGACAACAAACACGAATGGACCGGTACAACTCTTGGTTTTGAAATCTCCCGGGAAGGCGGGCAGACCCAATTAAAATTTACCCATTTCGGCCTTGTGCCCCGGTTTTCGTGTTTTGCCGGCTGCTCAAAAGGTTGGACGGGTTACATTCAGATCAGCTTAAAAAATCTGATCACTACCGGCGAAGGAACGCCTGATTATCCCTATTGAAACTTCTTGTCGCAGGGGCTTTGGGAATGACTGTGCGACATCAGACAAATTCATTGACAATCAAAAAATCCACTAAGAAACTATGTTACTAAGGAACAAGAATGCCGTAATTTATGGCGGCGGCGGTGCTGTTGGCGGAGCCATGGCAAGGGTATTCGCCAGAGAGGGCGCGAACGTATTCATTTGCGGCCGGACCCAATCGAAGCTCGATGTAGTAGCCGCTGACATCGTTGCAGCCGGTGGGGTGGTCGAAACTGCGTTGGTCGATGCGTTCGACCAGCAAGCTGTGCAGGCGCATGCAGATACAATTGTTGCGAAAGCCGGTGGGATCGACATTGCATTTAATGCCGTCAGCGTGATGCACGACCAGGGTACCATGTTGAAAGACCTGGCGTTGGAGGATTTTATGGTGCCTGTTGACGGTTTTCTGCGGACGCTTTTTATCACGAGCAAAGCGGTGATCCGGCACATGGGAGGTGAGCGTCCCGGCGTGATACTGACCATTTCCACTCCGGGCTCTAAGATGGCCGCGCCAGGTGTGCTGGGTCACTGTGTCGCGTGCGCGGGTACGGAAGCTTTTTCGCGGGTGTTGGCAGCGGAACTTGCGCCGGAAAACATCCGGGTCGTTTGTATACGGTCACACGCGATCTCGGACGCGCCTGCGGCGGATTCATATACCAAAGACATTTTCAAAACACAGACCTCGTACAAAGAGACAAGCGGCGAACAGACCGTAGCGGAATGGTTGCCCGGATCGCCGATGGCCCAGGGCACCCTGCTGAAACGCCTGCCGACGCTCTCCGAGGTGGCAGAGACCGCGGCATTTCTGGCTTCCGATCGTGCCGGCGCCATCACCGCAGCAGTTGTGAATCTCTCGTGCGGCGCAATCGTTGATTGATGTTCACAGATAGCAAAAACCAGCTACCGGTTGGAAAACGCCTGCTGGTAAGCGGCTGGCGTTTTTCCGGTTATTTGTTTGAATTGTTTGTAGAAGCATGTGAAATTCTGAAAACCACTCGCGTAGCAGATTTGCTTGATATTCACGTTGTGGTTGATCAGCATTTTACACGCATTGCCGATCCTGATTTCGATGAGGAATTGCGAGAACTGTTTGCCCGTGCGGGACTTGAAGTACCTGCAAAACGAGTTCGGGGAAAGGCCGGCAACCGATGCGATTTTTTCCAGGCGGATCTTTTCGTGGAAATGCACGAGCGCGTACTTATAAATGGCGTTGATCCGCTCACTTTCCTGTTCCGCATGGTCACCCCTGAATCCCAGCGAAGCAAGCGCGTCGGTTTCCTCCGCTCGGTTGGCGGCAATCAGGCATTCCATCAAAAGCATTACGCGGTATGGGCCTTCGGCGGCATGCAGTTTTTCCATTAATCCTGCAATCAGCTCCCGCGGTTCACCCCTGACCGACAAGCCGCGCCTGGCCCTGTCCAGCACATTTCTGAGCATCGCGTTCTCGGTAAGCATCAGAAACCGCTCTCCCCAGAAGTTTTCTACGAAATGAACGACCGTCGCAAACGGGGTGCCTTGGTCGTTGCCCTCTGCCTGATATTCCTCGTCGTAATGCCAGTAATGGGGCAGGTTGGAACCCACCAGTATCACATCTCCGGGCGCAAAGCGCCTGATATCGTCACCGACAAACTGGGTGCCGCTGCCTCTGTGGAAGCAAACCAGCTCCACCTCGGCATGGCGGTGCCACCTGCAATTGATATTGGGGATCAGCTCTTTCCTGACACTGAATGATCTGTTTGGGGCAGTAGCCACCTGTAAAAGATGAGGTTTCATGATAGCGAACGATTTTAGGGCGATGCGGGCGTGACCGATCCTGTTCCTCTGGTAATGTGCAGATCAAAAAAACACAAGAAAAACTGTGAAATATTTTAAATGCCAAGATAGCTTAATAGTTGGATAGAATTCTGTCCACGACGGTTCCTTCAATATATTTTCTTTGTAATTGTTAGCGTAGTGACATTGCTCAATACAATACTCGCGTCTGGTTGGCTCATGGGTGCTAAAGAGCCCTGATAGATTTGTTCAGGCAGCTTTTGCGCAGTATTCTTTCAGATTAACCTAATAAACACGTAAAAGAGTAAGTGGTACCATATTGACCACAATGGATGGATGCGTTCTCACATGTCTGCCAAGCGGGCCTCTGTGTTTCGTAACCCTCCACGAGTGGGTGGCTGCGCTTTGCCCGTGGGACCGATTCAGCTGCCTCGGGTTTCCTTTATAAGTTTATTTGACTCCAAGTTTATCATGAAAATCGTTTACTACGAAGATTCGGGTGGTGTTGCCCGGATCGCCCACTATTGATCCTGCTGTTTTTCTGTTTAGCCTTTGGGGCCAGGACCCTGCCGGTACATGTTTTTCGTGAAGTTTCAGTTACCAAATACGAAGGCAAGTAAGAGTTCTGGCCGATTCCACAGACTGAAATTGACCGTAACAGCCCCGGATTGAAACAGAACGACGGATACTGACAAGGTATCACCAGGATTTATGACATTTTTTATTTAGTTAGGCAGAGGATAGGCAGGGCTTTTAGTCCTGCCCTATTTTTTAGCAGGGGCTTTGTGCGTTTTGCTTTTCGGGTTACGACCGTCTTGATCTGCCGCGGATTGCTGACATCCATTGCAGGCAACCAAATTTTGCATTCGGGTGTCATTCAAATCGAACTAACATTTAGGGCTATGAAAGCGTTGAAGCTACTGATACTATCATGCGTACTACTGTCGTGTAAAAAGGATGACGGAATTGTGCCGGCAGGGCTTGCGGGCAGATGGAGGATGATTAGCCGTCAGGTTTCGGAGAATGGCGTTGTGCAATGGAAGCAGATACCGGCATCAGATTCAGCGTATGTCTATTTTAGCAAATACGGCGAGTACGTGAATTCCCAGGGCCTTATTTTACCCTGCGGACCGACGGCCTTAAGAATTAACGGGAAGGTTCACGAAATCGAGCTTCATAGCGCTCCATTGGTCACTATATACTTAGGTCTTTGTGCCGATTGTCCGACGTGGAATTTAGAACTGCAACCCAATGAACTCGTCATTGAAAAATGTTCACCTAATGCAAAAGCGAAATTCATAAGAGAGTGAGGTAGGGTGGTCATTTTGTAACCACCCCGAATTTTTAATCACAAAGTGCTTTCAGATTAACTTTGCGGCCCAGCCTGCCCTTTGTTGACAAAAAAATGCATCAGGGACTGCCTTTCCTGGTTATTTGTAGCCAGCATTCCAATAATAACATACACGGAGCCGAGTATCAGGAGTCCTATGCCTAGTGCAAAGTAATTGTTGCTCACGGTCGGAGAAAGGAAATAGGCAGCAGCGAAACTGATTGTAGCAAGTAGAATCGGTTTGCCGATACTCCCGAAATATTCCAGAAACTTGGCTTTGCAGAGCGGATACACAAACAAACCCCACGCGGGAAGCATTACAGCGACTTTGAACAGCGTCAGTCCCCAGGCAACGCCTTCCAATCCCCAGAAACTGCCTATCCAAATGCAAAGCGGCATAAACGCCAGCATGCCCACATTCCAGTAGAAGCCCCAGTCGGCCCGACCCCTCGCCAGCAATAAGGCACCGACCGGATTACCGATGCTGTTGCAAAGCGCGGTTATGGCCAGAATTTGCAAAAAAGGTATCGATTCGGTCCAGGCCTCGCCAAAAAATAGAATAATCAGCGGTTTGGCGAGCAGGATCATCGCGGCGTAAATAGGCGCGTTGGCATAGGTGAGCAGGCGCAGAATCTGAATATAGGCCCGTCTTAATTTGTCGATATCGTCCTGGATTTTTGCCAGAACAGGAAATGCGACTTTGGTCACAATCGGATTGATGATTTGATAGGGTCTGAATGCGAGGGTCTTGGCAATATTATAGATACCCAGCGCCTCCATACCCAGCAATTTTCCGATGAGGAGCGTGTCAAATTGAGAGTTAAAGTAGTTCACCGTTTTTTCGCCCATTTGGAAGAGTCCAAACGAGAAGAAGCCTTCGCTTTTCAAACTATGCCAGTCAAAATCGAGCCTTGGCCTGAATATTCTCAGGCCGTAAACGATCAGCAGCAAGGTGGAAACGAGGGCCTGGATTAAATTGGCGTAAACGAGTGCATAAATGCCGTAATGCAAAAATGCCAAGAGTACAGACGCCAAAAAACCGCTTGTCTTTCCGATTACATCCCTGATGGATAAAGATTTAAAATTAAGTTCTTTCACCAGAAGTGTTTCGAATTGCTGGCCAAACGGGATAATCAAATAGGTAGCGGATGTCCACCGGATAATGCTGACCAACTCGGGGCTGTGATAAAAATCGGCGATGAATGGGGTACTAATGTATAAAGTAATATAAATGGCTACGCCCGCAAAAATATTCAGCCAGAACAGCGTATTGATTTGAGCCTTAGTGACCTTTTGATTGTGAATAATCGCATTTGAAATTCCCATATCCATAAATATCTGGGAAAGTCCGATCACAAAAAGAGCGACCGCCATTAAACCAAAATCTGCCTTATCAATAAATCTCGAGAGGACGACAATTTGTAACAGCTGCATTACGGAAGTAGCTACGGCTGAAAAAGACGTCCATTTTGCCGCTCCAAATGCTTTTTGTTTCAGTGACATGGAAGATTGTTAAATTTCATAAATATTACTGACCAAGTTCTTATAGTCCTGCTCCACTTTTTCCGCGGAGAATGCTTTTGCCAGAATCGCTCGATTCGTGGCAACCTGGTTTTCAGTTAGTGCGTTCAGACCATGATTTTGGAAATCATGTTGTAAGTCAAACACATAGATGCCCAGCCTTTTGAAAAATCGGAAGGCTGGATTGGCTCCCGCCATGTAAACACGTGCTCCCAGCCAAAGCATCGCAATGATATTGCCCATTGCCTGTTGCCGGTAATGGTAAAAGATGCCGACTCCACAGGTCAATAATATTTCAAGGTATTCTTGCTGGGGCATGAAGCCCAACAGGGGAAATGAGCGTGAGCCCCACTGTTGTTCGGCACTTTGGGTAACTACTTCTTTATAACTGGCATTATCGCCATAAGAAAGCGGAATATATACCTTTGTATCTTCCTCTAACGACACGTTTTGGAGAAACTGAATGACGTCGAGGTGGTTGGACTCGGGGGAATTGGAGTTGCCGATCAGTATATTTGTCCCGGCAATTCTCTTATCCATAAAAGCTTCGCCGACATATTGATTCAGATTGAAGAAGGCCGCATCGAAGAACTCACACTTCGTTTCGGGGTATTTCTCTTTGTATAGTTCGTAATCTTCCCGGACGTAGGTTACAAAGTAATCTACCTCCCGCTGTGCCGATTCGATCAGGTTCCAGACATTCTTTTTTCCGCGGGCTGTGTAAAAAAGAAACCGGAGTAGTTGGTATTTATTTACCGTCCAGGAAAGTTTTAACCATCGATTCTTTCCGGTCAGATAGGACAGGGTTCCCGGCGCGTATAATACGGGTTCAATTTTTGGCAGCATATACATGTCGTAACCCCAGACGACCCAATATAACTTCACTTTTTTGCTCATTCGTAGTATAGCGGACGCGAAAAGCGAGCTAATAGAATGAGCAATGATCCCCATGACTGCCGGTGTGCCGGTTACATGATCGTCTAAATTCTCACGTTCATAAAAAAAATCGCAGGTAAGCTCGGGATTACTGATAAACCGATAGCCCTCCTTATCCTTATCTGCCTTGAACACAAGGTATTTATTCTTACCCGGATTTACTTTCTCGAAATTCTTAATGGTATTGTCGCAGAACTTCTCGTCGTGCATCAAGTGCAGTATCATGCAGAAAAGCGATTTTGGTAGAAGCCAAGTATCAAGTCGGAAATTTTGAGTACATCTGCTGTTTCTAATTCGTAGAACAGCGGCAGGCGGACGAGGCAATCGGCGTAACGGTCGGTTTCCGGCAGGGCCCTTCCGTCATGTTTATCTGCGTAAAATTGTGACTTGTGCAATGATAGATAATGGAAAACAGACAAGATTCCATTGTCTTTCAATAGCTGGATCAGGGCGGTCCGTTCATCGAGCGAGTTGCAGACCAGGTAAAACATGTGCGCATTGTTGGTTGCATACGCGGGGATATACGGCAGCTGCACGCCATAATGGGCAAGTGTGGCTAGCTTCTCATGGTAGAGATCCCAAATTGCTTTTCGTTTGGCCTGAATGTCGTCCAGGTGTTCGAGTTGTGCAAACAGAAACGCCGCTATGATATCCGACGGCAGAAATGACGACCCGATGTCTACCCACGAGTATTTATCAACTTGTCCCCTGAAAAATTGGGACCGGTTCGTTCCTTTTTCCCTGATGATTTCCGCGCGCTCGATCATACCGGGCTCATTGACGGCGAGCATGCCGCCCTCGCCGGAAATGATATTCTTGGTTTCATGAAACGAAAATCCTCCCAGGTGGCCTATGCGGCCAAGCGGTTGGGAATTGAAGTAGGAATCGATGGCCTGAGCGGCATCTTCAATCACAAAAAGGCCGTATTTCGCGGCCAATTCCATAATGGGCCCCATATCACAGGCAATTCCCGCATAGTGAACCGGGAGGATCACCTTTGTCTTTTTGGTAATCAGCGCTTCAATTTGTGATACATCCATATTGGGATGATCGGGGAGGCAGTCTACAAACACAATTTTGGCCCCTCTCAATACGAAAGCATTGACGGTCGATACAAATGTGTAGGAAGGTGCGATAACCTCATCGCCTGGCTCGATGTTTACCAGGATAGCAGCCATTTCCAGGGCGTCGGTACAGGAGGTTGTCAGGAGGGATTTCTGAAAGCCGTATCGTTCTTCAAACCAGGAATGGCATTTTTTTGTAAAAATTCCGTCACCGGAGATTTTGCCGGACAGAACTGCCTGATAAAGGTAGTGAGCCTCTTTTCCTGTCAGATATGGTTTGTTAAATGGAATCATCATAATATGGACTTAAATCCCCGCGAGGCGTTTTTTTTAAGTTTGTGGTTTTTGAAATCACCTGCATATGCAGTGACGGGTGAGGACGGTAAAATTATACTCTCGTTCAGATCGGCGAATAACTCGCCCACATCACGCGGAGGCTTGTCCGGAGTGGACTCACAAATATCTCGACATTCCAAAATGAGTGGCCTTAAAATCGAGCTTGTTGTAAAACGGGATCGTCTCCTGATAGCAATCAAGAATTACCTTGTAGCAGCCGGCCGTTTTGCAATAATCGGTGAGATGCGTTATCAGCAAATCTCCATATCCTTTTCGCCTATATTGTTGATCCACAACGATATCCTCAATATGGCCAGACCGTCCTCCACGGATTTTATATTCGATGATGACACTGCCGTAGCAGACGATTTTGTTATCGGAAATGCCTACAACTGCATACGCATTGGAACAGGAAGCGAGCTTTTCCCAGCTATCTTCCATATCGATTGCGTCCACACCACCAGGGAATTCGGACAATTGCTCGAGTAGCAAACAAACGGAGTAGGTATCTTTTTTTTCGAGCGGACGAAAGACTAAGTTGTGCGGCTCAGTGATCAGCATGTGTTTAGCGATTAATCTGGTAGTTTCAAATTGAGGCTGAAAACTATCATTTTATTGGAAGAAGTCCAAGTGAGGGAGTTCGGGCGGTGGTTAAGCAGGGTTTTAATAGCTTTGTTGTGTGTGTCATAAATTATTGAAAATCAGTAAATTGTTTGATTTGTCGCTTGTGCCTGTTATCCACCCTTATTTTCAAGTGCCTCGTTTATCCGGCAGGGAGCAAATGGGCTGAAATCCCGATCTGTTGCAAACGTCAGAATGCATGTAAAAATTACAATCGGTGATCATAAAATTCGGAATGCCGTAACATTTCTCCGGCGGCAAGGTCAGTATCATTTCGCAAGAGGTGACTTAAAGCAATGATGGTTCCTTTCTGCCAGTTTTCCTGCCTAAACCTGCATCTAATGAAATACAACACGTTGATCGTCGCTGCTTGCTGTTTTTTGGGGTTAACCAATAACCTTTTTGCCCAGGAAGACCTTTCGGTTTACGGTTATTGGAAGTACCATCAACCCGCAGCGGACCAGCTTTTGTATAAATCACTCAGTGAAAGGGCATTTTTGCAGCTGGATAAACGTGAAGCTGCGGTGTTATCCCTGACGACAAAAGAGCAGTGGCGGAAACGGCAGGCGGACGTCCGCGCCAAGCTCGCAAGGGCCGTCGGACCTTTTCCTGAGAAAACACCATTGAACCCGGTGATCACGGGGACATTGAAAAAAGAAGGCTTTTCGGTAGAAAAGCTGTATTTCGAATCCCGCCCCGGTTATCACGTCACAGCCGCGATGTTCCTACCCGACAAAAGGCAGGAAAAAGCACCAGCGATCATTTTTTGCAGCGGCCACAGCGAAAATGGTTTCCGTAGCGAGGCCTACCAGCATTTGATCCTGAATTACGTCAAAAAGGGCTTCATTGTACTGGCTTTTGATCCGATCGGACAGGGGGAACGCATACAGTACCAGCCTGATGAGTTGAAAAAGGGTGCAACAAGCGAGCATTCCTATGCGGGTGTGCAGTCGTTTATGTCCGGGCTTCCGCCGGCCAACTATTTTATTTGGGATGGCATTCGTTGCGTGGATTATTTACTGACAAGAAAAGAAGTGGATCCCGCACGTATTGGCATAGCCGGGCGGTCGGGTGGGGGAACGCAAAGTGCTTATATCGCGGCAATGGATGATCGGATCGCGGTGGCCGCTCCCGAATGCTACATCACCACATTTGACAAGCTGATCCGCTCTAATGGCCCGCAGGATGCCGAGCAAAACCTGATGTACGGGCTGGCCGAGGGGATCGATATGGCCGACTTCCTGGAAGTGCGCGCCCCGAAACCCGCATTGATTGTCGCCACTACCCGGGATATATTTGCTATTCAGGGGGCCAGGGATAGTTATCATGAGGCCAAAAGGGCGTACAAGATTTTCGGGAAAGGGGAGCAAATCCAAATGACGGAAGATGACGCCGGCCATGCTTCTACACCCAAAAACAGGGAAGCTTCTTATGCATTTTTTCAAAAGTACCTTAACAATCCCGGCAGTTCCGCCGATTTGGAGGTACAATTGCTGACCGACGAAGAGTTGTACGTAACGCCCGGCGGGCGCGCCATCCCCGCATTGAAGGGAGAAAGCATGTTTTCCTTAAATGAAAAACGTGCGAAAGAACTTGCGGAGAAGAGAGACAAGACCAAGCCGGCTGCGAATTTTTCCGATGCGCTGAGGAAAAAAATTATTGCTGTTTCCGGATTTACGAAGCCGGTGGGGAAAATAAACGTAATTTTCTCAGGCAGGCTGCACCGCCCCGGTTATGCCGTCGAGAAATATCTGGTGAAAGGAGGCGGAGATTACCACCTTCCGGTTCTTTGGCTGAAACCTGCCCAAAGCACCGGCAAGACGGTCCTGTTGCTGGACGATCAAGGCAAAGCACAAGCAGCACAGAAAGACAAACTGGCCGACCGGCTGGCAAGCCAGGGTTATGAGGTAGTTGTTCCGGATCTGAGCGGCATCGGCGAACTCGGAAGCGGGTTCATTCATGGTGGCGATTCGGTTATTGAAGGTGTTCCGCTGAATCTGTGGTTTTTCGGCATGCTAACGCACAAAAGTCTGGTGGCAACCCGTGCGGAGGAAATCATGGTCCTCGCAGAATTTATCCGGAAAAACGGCACCGCAGGAACCGTTATGACAGCCGCCGCAGTGGGAACGTTGACCTCGGATTTGCTGCACGCGGCAGTCATTCAAAATCCTTTCGACAAACTGGTGTTGGTCCAGCCGCTGGTATCGTACCAATCCATTGCGGAGGAAAGGCTTTACAAACCCAGCTTCGCGCTTTCGGCCGTGCCCGGCGCATTGGCCGAATATGATCTTCCGGACCTCGTGGAAACACTTTCTGGAAAAGGCATACTATTGATCAATCTGGTTACCGCTGCCGGGAAGGAAGTAGACCAGCAGCGGGCGGATTCCATTTACCGGCGGGCGTTGAAGCAAAAGCAAGGAGCCGGGTTGAGTGTGCAATGCGGTCTTCAATATGAGGAAATGCTGGAATCCGCCCTGTCGTGGGTCAAGTAGGTGTCATAACAAGGCAATGCGGTAGTCAATTCAATGGCTTTACAGGCCATTCGGCCAGGGGTTTGGTGGGGGCTACATCACGTGACTCGGATAAGTATGCGGAAAAGCTATGACGGCTGCCCGCAGCCAATTTTGCTTCAAAACCCACGAATACCGTCCCCGGATTAGATGCATCGTAATCGTGCTGGGGTGTAGTAGGCCATGTGCGGATATTGATCGGAGTTTGCGTATCGAAAATGAGCAACATTTTCTTTCCATTCTGCGAAAGCTCCACTGTTTTCCCGTCAACAATGCGGACGTCGGCGCTGGTGAGCATGTTCCAGCGCATCACGGTTTCCTTTTGGCCGCATTCGACCTCGTCGCGCACTACCGCGTACCGCTGGTCGATAATCCCCAGTCCGCGCCGCGCGTCTTTGGCCTGATCCTGATACATTTCGGATAAATTGGTGATCACCATTTTATTCGGGCCTGCGCCGGTGGCGCCGTCGATCCTGGCGTAACCTTTTGCATTGGTCAGCTGGCCGTCAAATGATATCACATTATGCGCGAAATTGTTCAACCGGAAGACTTCCCACCGCTGGGAATTCTGCGAGCGGTTCCAAAGGTCCACGCCTTTGGATTCGAGAGAGTTGTAGTCCTGCATGCCAAAGTCCATAGCCCAACGCTCGCCGAGCGCGTCCATTACAAACGATCCCACGTCCATATGCGCGTGGTTCACGGCCGGTGAGCCTGCTTTCACGCCGAGAAATACGGCATTCGGGTTATCCCAGGAGCTTCGCATGAGCGCTACCGGCGAGGGGCCCTGGCCGGCCCAGAATGTCTGGCCCGGCGCACGCACAGCCGAAAGCTCTGTCTGCGTCCCCCAGATCAGCAATGCTGGCAGAATGCGATTTTTGACTTCTGCCTGGCCGGGTGCGGAAAGCAGCGCTTTCTGTCCCCACAGGAGGGATGGATCCTGGGTTCTTCGAGCAAACCAGAACAGGGCAGGAGTGAGGCCTTCTTTCAAGCCGCTGTCGCCCCAGTTGTGGGCCAGGCCCGTTGGCCCTACCAAATGCTGCATGAATGAGCCGGTTTTTAAAAATCCATCGGAAGCGGAAAGCCCGAAGTCTGTTCCCAGCGCCTTTTCCAATGCGGATATCAGCAGCACATTAAAGCTCGTCCCATACCCCCAATAGCTGAAACCCTCGGGATAGGCGCCGTCGGGTTTGTAGGAGTGGAGCATGGCCTTCGGTACAGATCCCACAGCGCGTTTCACGATCTGTGCCGCAATGGCGGGCTCATGCTCAGCGATTGCCAGCGCTCCAAACGTGATCCCGGCGTTACAAACCTGGTTCCAGTTGTGCTCGGCGGACAAAAACCAGTTGTAAGTTTTGTCCAGCGAAGGGTTAATGCCTTTTGTGAGTATGGCCTCGCGCAGGCTCGCCCGAGTAGGTTCACTCAGCTTCTCAAACAGCCAGTCGTAGCCGATCGCCACCGCCATGGTCATTTCGGCCACATCCAGAAAATGAGTAGGGTTCCAGTCTTCGAAAGCGGCTACCGCGAGCAGCTCCTTTTCGGCCCTGGCGAGGTATTTTTGTTCGCCGGTGGTGCGGTAGGCGTAGGAAAGCATGAAAACGCGCCGGAGGCATTCGCGGGATTTGTCCAGAAGGCGTTTGCCGATCTTGACCCGTTCCACCGGCGGGGCGTCCAGCAGGCGGTCGCATTCCCCGAGCATCGCCTTGTGCACGGTTTGCCACTGCGGGTATTTTCCTATTTGTGCCAGCAGCGCCTTTTCCTCGTCCTTCAAAAGCAGGAGCCGGGGATGGTCCTTTTGGAGTGTTTTGAGTATTTGAATGCTGTCCGCGGCGGGCTGTGCTGCGAGCCGGACCAGCATAAATAGTTGCAGGGTGATCAGTATTGTCAGCGCACTTTTCATAATGAATGTCGTGTATTGATTTAAGAAACACCCGACCGGTATGCCGGCCGGATGATACTATGCTAAATGGTTACTCCCAGCCCGGGTTCTGCTTGATTTTCGGGTTCTGTGCGAGCGTGTTCAGCGGGATTGGCCAGAGATAATGCTTCTTTTCATCGAAAACCGGTATTTCGTAGTCGGTGCCCTTGTACACGGCAATATACTCTTTGCCCGAAACAGGATCTATGTCCGATTTCATGGTGGTGCCGGCGAAGCGTTTTTTCGCAGCTTCGTTCCAACGGACGCCCATCGCGGGTATTTCCAGTTTTTTACCTTGCTTCCAACGGATCAGGTCCGCGTAGCGGTGGCCCTCCATGAACAGCTCGATCCGGCGTTCGCGCCTGATTTCCGCGATAATCGGTGAGATTCCGTCTTTCGTGTATCGCGGGTCCACCGGAACCTTGGACAGCAACAGGTGCGGCATGCCAACCCGGTCGCGGAGCTTGTTGATCGTTTTGTCAATGTCGGCCTGGCTAATGGTACCCAATTCGGCGGTCGCTTCCGCATAAATCAGTAACGCTTCTCCCAGGCGAAGGGTAATGGCCGGTGACTCGCCGGTGTTGTAGGCCTTTCCAATCATATCATCGGCATTGTAGTGCTTGATAATGTGGTAACCCGTGGTCGTTTTAAAACCTCCGCCCGGCATACCTTCCAGCATAGGATAGGCACGTCCGTCGGCCAGGTGATATTTGTAAAGCCCGGTATCCTCCGGGTGCAGAATGGTCTGGCGGAGGCGTGGATCGCGGTTTTCAAAGGTGCTTTCAATCGTTTCATCCCCTTTGTACAGCGGCGATAGGGTAATGGGCAGGCCGTCCGTACACAGATAGTCTTCTACCAGGCTCTTTGTTGCACCGCCGGTGTAGCTGAAATATTGTTGGACGTGGTTGTTAATGACCCCGGTTTTATACTTTCTCCAATAAATCACCTCGGAGTTTCCGGCCAGGTCCAGTATCCGGTGGTACGCATTGTAGTCGCTTTGGGGCTTGCCTGTGTTATAGAGGCGATAGGGGCCGGTATCCATTAATTCCGCGGCTGCCTTGGCGGCTTCTTCGAGCCACATTTTGGAATCACCCGCTCCGTGGTACTTGTTGAAGGTCCCTTCGTAGAGGCATACCCTCGCTTTGACCAGCAAGGCTCCCCAGCGGTTGATCCTGCCGGGCGCATTGCCGTCCCCCCAGTTGTTGGGGAGCTTCTGGCTGGCAAAATTCAAGTCTTCCAGCACCTTCTGCATGGCTTCGGCGCGTGGCGTGCGGGCCGCATAAAGTTCCTCCGAATCGATCGTAAGTTCTTTTTCCACGAAAGGTACATCCCCGTATTTCTGCACTTTATCGGCGTAGAACCATCCCCGGAAAAGTCGTGCTTCGGCAACGTATTTGTCTTTCACAGCCTGGCTTACCTTGGCGTGGTCATAGTTGGCAAGCCCTACATTGATTGCCCTCACGAAATCCCAGCCCTGGTAACCAAACCAGTCGGGGCTGGAAGGTACATTGTATTTCCCGGCACGGATTTGCTGGAAAAAGTTGTGTCTCGGCTCGCGCGGGGCCATATTGTCCGAAAGCTCGTCGATTGACCAGATATTGCCAAAGTGACTATCGAAGCCCTCGGTGTGGCCCATCATAATGGGGATCTTCCAGTCGTTGCGGGCAATATTGTAAAGGCTGTTGTTGTAAACAGCCAGGTCATTTTCGGTATTCCAATAGGTTGCATTGGTAATCTTATCGATCGGCGTCCGGTCAAGAAATTCATCGTTACAGCCTGCCAGCAGAAGCAGCGCGAGGGCCGTTATGGATTTTAAGAATATATCTTTCATAAGGATTTGATTTAATAATCGATGGAATCTTTCGCTATTTACCGGCGGCTTAAAAGGATATATTAATACCGATCGTGCCGATACGCTGCATAGGATATTCGATGGTCGGGGTCCGGATCGTTTCCGGATCGAGCGGCTTGCGGATTTTCGTGAATTCGAAGAGGTTCATTCCCGACACGAATACCTGGGCGCGCGAAATTCCGATCCTGCCCGTCAGATCGTACGGTAAAGTGTAGCTGAGCATGATATTCTTGGCGCGCAGGTATGAGGCGTTCTGAACATACCTGGATTGCGGCAGAATGTTCTTTTTATCACTGGTAGAAATGTGGGGCGCCGCAAAATAGGCATCCCGGTTGGTTTCTGACCACGTGTCGGTGAGGTAATATTTTTCCACGTGCCCTGCATTGAAGGGATAAAACCAGTTCCAGTTTCCATTGTTGGGCAGGTAATCCGCTTTTCCGATACCTTGAAAGAATGCGGTAAGGCGTAACCCTTTGTAGCCGATGCTCGCGTTGATCCCGTAGGTGTACCGGGGCGAAGAGTTGCCTATGATCTTGTAGTCACCCGGGTTGCCCAGGGTATTGTTGCCCGAGCTGATAATGCCGTCGCCATTCAGATCGGCATATTGAATGTCGCCTGCCCGCCAGTTGTTGCCCAGCCGCGACTGGTTGGGCGCAGCAGCCACCGCATCGGCCGATTGGAATATTCCCACGGTTTGGTACCCCCATATTTCACCCAGTTTCTGGCCTTCGTAATAAATCCCGCTGCCTTCATTGGGCAATGCGCCGGAGGGGTTGCGGAATTTGGTGATAGTTGCACTGGCATCGGAAAGGGCCAGGGTCACATCGTAATTCCAGTCGGTTTTGATCTTGTCCCGCCAGGTAAGGGAGAGTTCCCATCCTTTCGTGCGCAGGTCAGCCGCGTTTTCCTGAGGTGCTGTCGTGCCCAGAATGTCCGGATAGGCCACATTCATCAGCATTTTCTTGGTATCGCGGGTGTAAAGGTCGAACGACATATCAAGCCGGCTCCTCAGGATGGTCAGGTCGAGGCCGATGTTTTTGGAAGTGACCGACTCCCAGGTCAGCCTCGGGCTCACAAGGCCGGCTGCCGAAACATAGGGGATCAGCGAGCCTGCGAAAATGTAGGGAGCTTGTCCGGAGCCCATCGTCGATACCGACGGGTAATAGATTTGGGCGCCCGTACTACGGTTCTGGATGATCTGGTTCCCGAGCGTTCCGAAAGAGCCCCTCAGTTTGAGGTTATCGAGCCAGCTATTGGTTGCGGTCATAAATTTCTCGTTACTAACCCGCCAGCCGGCCGAAAAGGAGGGGAAAAAACCAAACCGGTCGTTTTTAGGAAAACGCGATGTACCGTCATAGCGACCGTTGAATTCGAGCAGATACCGATCGCCGTAATTGTAAGCCACGCGGTAAAATACACCCCGCAATGCTACCTGCGACCGGCCGCCAAGCGTCTGCTGCGTGCCTGTGGTCGTGCTCAGATCAGGCACCTGCGGGGTGATCAGCGACCGTGCCTGTGCCGTGGCCGACTGGTAGTTACCCATTTCCTGGTTATAGCCCACCAGCGCCATCAGCTGATGTTTACCCAGATTTTGAAAAGTATATTCCGCAAATGTATTGAGCACATAATACCGGTTGTAATCGTTGACGTTCTTGATCCAGTCGTCGCCGCTAAAACCGTAGCTGATCGGATTGGCTTCTTTCAGATCCTGAGATACGATCTCCACCTTGCTCTGGACATCCTGGTAGACATTGTTGTAGATATTGTAAGAAAAATTACCGGTGATCTTCAAACCGGGCAGGGGAGTAAGCACCGCTTCCTGCGATAGCCACAGGTCGTTTTTGGTAAAAGTTTCGCGTCCGCCATCGAGCAGGTACGGGAAAAAGTTCGTTCCGCCGAAGTACTTCCCGATCAAAGGCGCATATTTATCGTGATCTCCGGGTGTCATATAGGAGGGCAAATCCGGAAATTGTATCGCCTGCAAGGGGTTCACTCTCGCCAGCGAATTGATGTTTACATCCCAGTTATAGAAGTGGGGTTTATCGCTGTTTTGCGAATTGAAAACCACTTTTTCGGAGAGGTTAAGCCATTTGTTGACCTGAAAATCGGCTTTCATCAGAATGTTGTACCGCTTGAACTTCTCATTGTTGTAGCGCAGGTAACCGTCCTTGTTGTACCGCCCGAACGAAAAGAAGAATTTGGACTTCTCACTGCCTCCGGAGATCGACAGATCCTGCTGGTTGGTGGGCGCGTAGTTGGTCATGATTTTCTCCTGGTACCGGTTGTAGCCGTAGTATTGAAGTGCGCCGTCCACGACGCCCCATTCGTTTTCGGGGATGGGATTTTCGGAGTATTTTTTAACGGCCGCCACGAACTGGTCGTTGTAGCTCGGAGCGCCCAGGGTCCGGATGTTGGCTGCATTGCGCGCCAGCACGAACTGGTAGGGGTCAGTGACCACATCCATGTTGAAGATCGGTTTGGCCAGGGAAAACTGGGTGCCGAAGTTCACCAGTACTTTCCCGGACTTGCCGCTTTTGGTGGTCACGAGCACCACCCCAAATGCAGCGCGGGCTCCGTATATCGCCGCGGCGGAGGCGTCTTTCAGCACGCTGATGCTCTCGATGTCGTTGGGGTTGATCCGGTTGATATCCATCGGCACATTGTCTACCAGGATCAGCGGAGCCCCGCCGTTGATGGATTCATAACCTCTGATGTTGAACGTGGGCGATTGGGCAGGGTCACCGTTGCGGACCGTAATGTTAAGGTTCGGTATGACCCCCTGGAGTCCCTCGCCGGTGTTGGCAATGGGGCGGTTTTCGATGCGCTTCGCATCCGCGACGCCCACCGCGCCGGTCACGTTCACTTTTTGCTGGGTTCCGTAACCTACCACGACCACCTCCGTCATCAAACGATCCTCGACGGCCATGTTAACGGTGATGCCTGTACGTTTGCCGATGGCTATTTCTTGAGTCGCATAGCCTACAAAACTAAAAACCAACGTCTGGTTTTCACCTGGGACGTCGAGTTGAAATTTGCCTTTCGTGTCGGTGGTAGTGCCATTGGCGGTCCCTTTTACCACGACGCTTACGCCCGGCAGCCCGGAGCCCGATTCATCGAGCACCAGCCCGGACACGGGTTGCGCAATGGCCGGCGCACAAAAAGCGATAATGCCTATCAGGGCATACGCCAGGCCGGCAAAACGTTTCGGGGCAAATTTGAATGGTGAGTAGAGATGTTTTTTTTTCATAAACTAATCGTTAGGTGTAGTTGAAAAAAAACTTAAAAAAGTGCATTCAACCCGATGAAAGTCAGGCTGTTGCCAAGATGGGACTCTTCGGGTCACCGACGAATGTCGTCTGGACCCGGAACTATACTTGCAGATAAATATGAACTACAAAGTATTTCGATGCGAAGGATTTACTTATATTTTTTATTGAAAAAGGACAAGTTGTAGCTAGGACAGGCTACAAACTCGCCGATCGCGAGAAGGGGATTCTCACGATCGGTCACAAAGCCCTGCGGTGCAATAGCAAGTATTTGCTATTATTTAGCCAGTTGCAGATCTGCTATGCTTTTAATTCTGTTACGTTCCAGGAATGCGTCAATGGTTTCGAAATGCTCGATCACACGCTTGTCTTTGAATTCAAAGACTTTTTCGGACAAACCTTGCAGGAAGTCGCGATCGTGGGATACCAGCACCAGCGTTCCATCAAAGTTTCTCAATGCTTCTTTCAAAACATCCTTCGACTTCAAATCGAGGTGGTTGGTAGGCTCATCGAGAATCAACAGGTTTACCGGTTCCAGGAGCAGTTTCACCATGGCAAGGCGCGTTCTTTCTCCACCCGACAGTACACTTACTTTTTTATCAATATCATCACCCTGGAACATAAAGGCGCCCAGAATATTCTTGATCTGCGTCCTTACATCTCCTTCCGCGACTTCGTCCACCGTCTGGAAAATGGTCATGTTAGGGTCCAGCAACGACGCCTGGTTTTGTGCGAAATAGCCGACCTTCACATTATGCCCAAGCTGGCAGGTTCCATCCACGTTCAACTCGCCCATAATAGCCTTGATCATCGTAGATTTACCTTCCCCGTTCCGACCGACAAACGATACCTTTTCCCCTCTTGAAATGGACATGCTGGCATTTTTAAATACCACGTGATCCCCATAAGATTTCGATACGTCCTTCACGGTAACCGGGTAATCCCCTGAACGCGGCGAAGGCGGAAAGCGAAGTTTCAGGGACGAGTTGTCCACTTCGTCAATCTCAATGATTTCCAGTTTTTCCAGCATGCGCTCGCGCGAGGAAACCTGATTGGTTTTGGAATACGTCCCGCGGAAGCGCTCGATAAACTGCAAATTATCGGCAATCATCTTCTGCTGTTCCTGGTATGCCTTCATCTGATGTGCCCGGCGCTCTTCACGCAATACCAGGTAATGCGAATAGTTGGCCTTATAGTCGTAAATGCGGCCCATGGTCACTTCAATCGTGCGGTTGGTGATATTGTCGATGAAGGCCCTGTCGTGGGAAATGACCATTACTGCATTGGCCTTATTCACCAAAAAGTCTTCGAGCCAGATTACCGACTCAATGTCAATGTGGTTTGTAGGCTCATCCAGCAAAATGAGGTCGGGCTTTTGCAGCAATATTTTGGCAAGCTCGATACGCATGCGCCACCCGCCACTGAACTCCTTGGTTTGTCTCTGAAAATCCTCCGGTCTGAATCCCAGCCCTTTCAATGCTTTCTCAACCTCGGCGTCGTAATTGACCTCTTCCAGTTGATAGTACTTTTCACCCAGCTCGGTCACCTTTTCGATGATGGCCATATATTCCTCACTGTCGTAGTCCGTGCGGGTTTCGAGGGCGTGGTTCAGTTTGTCCATTTCGGCACGCATTTCAAAAACCTGCTTGAATGCTTTGGCCGCCTCTTCGAAAACGGTACAATTATCTTCGGTCAATAAATGTTGCGGCAGGTAGGCGATGACGGCATCCTTGGGCGCGCGTACGTGGCCACGCGTGGCTTTCTGCTCGCCGGCGATGATTTTCATCATGGTGGATTTCCCCGCACCGTTTTTACCCATCAGGGCAATTTTATCAGTAGGATTAATCACGAAGGAAACTTCGCTAAAAAGGGTAGAACCGCTAAATTCAACGGCCAAATTCTCAACTGTAATCATCTTCTCATTGTTTGAAGCCGCAAAGCTACGGTTATGGGATTGAAAGGGACGAAAAAAATCTCCTGGCTTCGAAAATTTCGTCCTGAATCTGTTTTGACCTAATCGAAATACACCGAGAAAGGTAATGTGAACCGGTATGGAATGCGCGCGCCATTGGCGGTTGCCGGGATCCATTCGGGGATTTGTTCGAAAACGTGGTCCATTTCGGCCCTGATGTCATGCTGTACCTGGGCTAACGTACCGGCGGAAGTTCTTTTCGAGCGGAATTTCATTTTGGCGAAATTGATGCTGTCGATCGCCGGAATGCCGTCGGTATCAACCGTAAAATGAATGTTGAATACCCCTTCATACGAATGCTTGTTCACGCTGTAAGGCACTTTGAACTTGCGGGTTACGGTTTTGACAAACGCATCGCCTCCTTCCGGGTATTGTGCCGCGATTGAGTCGCTCGCGGCCGCGCTTTTGCGCAATGCGAATTCCTGTGCAAAACAAAGGTTTGAGATCAGACAAAAAACTGCCAAAACGAAATTTCTGAGCATTTATAGAGGATTGTTGACGCTTGTCGCCGTTCGAATAAATTAGAAAGGTGCAAAGATAGGGGCGAGGCCGAAAGCGCCGTCAGCGTAAAGCTTTTTATAGCGGGATTTCTCTAAATTTGAGTTACAAATGAAAAAACCTGCTATTGACATACATCAGGACGAGCTGGATAGCGTCGGGGTGGAAATTGTGCCCGTGAAGTCATTGCAATGCGAAACGTATCCTGCCCATCGCGACGACCACTACATTTTTATCATCCAGCGGGAAGGGTACTGCCTCTGGGAACTGGATTTTAGCCAGGTGGCGCTCACAGGCCCGATGGTCGGCTTCATTACGCCGGGCCAGGTGCACCAGAACCTGGATTTCGAAGGGGCCGGAGGGTGGCTGGTATTCGTGACGCCGGGGCTGGTATCACCGGAAAGCCGCGAGATTTTCGACAATTTTACCCATGTGCGGCAAGCGGCATCCGTTTCGCCGGACAACCCGCTTTTTCAGTTGGTACCCATTCTCGAAACAACGCTCGAACAGGCCGCATTGGCACTCAAAGAGGGGTTGGTGAGCTCGTTAACCGGCTCCATTACTACGCTGCTGGCTTCGCATATCCTGCAATCGGAGTATCCGGCCGGGGTGATCGAAGGGCGAAAGTACCGCACCGCTGCGCGCTTCAAGCAGCTTGTCGCCGAAAATTGCAAGGAACTGAAACAAGTGAAAGCGTATGCGGCATTGCTGAACATCACGCCATTGTATTTGAATGAAATCGCGAAGGAGGTCACCGGCTTTTCTGCCAGTCACCGTATCAACCAGGAAATTTTGCTGGAAGCGAAGCGAATGCTCGCCTACACGCGGCTGGATGTGAAGCAGATTGCCTATGAGCTGGGTTATGAAGATCATGCCTACTTTTCGAGGTTTTTCAAAAAGCACACAGGGGTGACCGCGGTCGCATTCAGGAATTCAAAACCATTATTTGTCCAATCATAGCCATGCAATGCCTCTCCCCGGGGACTGTTGCACGCACTAATTTTGCTGCCGTAAAATCAACATACGGTACAAAAATGAACACCATTGCTGCAACAAGCGAAGACAAGACCTTCGCGAAATTCATCACACCTATTATCATCTCGGTCTTTGCTATATACCTCACGATGGGTATGACGCTCGGTATACTTCCGGGGTTTGTCAAAAACGACCTGCATTTCGGTAGCCTCATCGTAGGCGTGGTCGTAGGCTTGCAATCGCTGGCCACCCTGCTCACGCGTGCCTACTCGGGCAGGCTCACCGACACCAGGGGCGCGAAAACCAGCAACTACCTCGGCATAGCATTGGTAGCCGTGGCGGGAGCAGTTTACACCTGCACCGTTACTTCCGGGATCGACGCCAACGCAGCGCTCGTTCTCCTGATGCTGGCCCGCATTGTGCACGGCGTGTCCGAAAGCCTTTCGGTAACCGGGTCGCTCACGTGGGGCATCGGTCTGGTGGGAGCGACCAAATCAGGTAAGGTAATGACCTGGAATGGCATTGCCATGTATGCAGGCATCGCGCTCGGGGCGCCATTGGCTATCTGGATCAGGCAGGCCTATGGCATTCAGTATGTGTTTGCATCCACGATCGTGCTGTCGGGAATCAGCTGGGCGGCCACCGCAGGGTTGCCGGCATTGAAGGTCGACGGAACGCATATCCGTACCCCCTTTTACAAAATCATCGGCCTTATTTCGAAGCAAGGTCTCGGGCTGGCGTTCGCGTCCATTGGTTTTGCCTGCATTTCATCCTTTATCGCCCTGTTTTTCAACTCCCGAAGCTGGGGGAACCCGTCGCTCGCATTTGTCACATTTGGTGCCTGCTATGTGCTCACGAGGGTATTCTTTTCCTCATTCCCCGATCGGTTCGGCGGCTATCGTGTGGCGTTAGTGTCACTTGGGATCGAGCTTTGCGGCCAGTTGCTGATCAGTTTTGCTCCTTCCCCCGAGCTCGCCATTGCCGGATGCGGCCTCACTGGCGTAGGCTTTTCGCTGGTCTTTCCCTCATTGGGAGTGCTCGCCATTCAGAAAGTCGCCCCGCAAATGCGTGGCACCGCCTTGGGCGCCTATGCCGCGTTTTTTGACCTCTCCCTCGGGTTGGCCGGGCCGGTTGCAGGCATTATAGCCGGTTGGGCAGGATATGCCTCGGTATACCTGTTCGGGGCGGCGAGCTGCCTGCTGGCCGTGGTGGTTTTGTTGAGGAAAGGCCGGGATGCCGGAAAAGCATCCTGACGCCCTGAATTTTCGGATAAATAAAGTTGCCTCCAATACAACCTTTGGCAGTGCGAAGAGCCTCTTTTGTAAAAAATTAAACAGTGCGCATGTTCAAATGGTATGTATTTCTATTGTTCCTGTTTAGTGGCCCGGCATATTCCCAGGAAAGCGCACAGATTCTTTTTACAGAAGAATATGATTCACTGCCGCCGGTGCGCTTTATCGACAGGTACGAAAATGTTTTTATGAATAAGGTGCCTACCCGAAACATTTTCAAATTTGGAATATCGCAGTACCAACAGTCGACACCATTTGCGCTGTATAATGATATTGGCTTTAAAAACTCGGCGGTGCAACTCAGCTATGAGCATAAATTATCGCCGCAATTCTCAATCGGGGTTCTGGGGCAGATGCCTCTCGTGGGGAATGCCATTCCACTAGGCTGGATTCTCGAAAATGTCGCGGTAGGCGGCCAATTCAGGTGGTACTATGATATGAAATCACGGATTGCATCGGGGAGGAGTGCCAATAATTTTACCGGTAACTATCTGGCATTTGAATATGGCTTCGTCGCAACCAAATCCAACTCGCAGAAAATGGGGGCCAGGGCAGGATTTCAGCGACGATTCCTGAACAACGGGTTTCTGGATATGTCATTCGGCTTGCGGAAGAGCGAGCGATTTTCGGAACGGAACCTGTTGGAGAACTGGAGTTTGTTTACGGAGATCAACCTTGGTGTCGCGTTGGGAGACTGGAAACGTGTTGCCAAGCCTTCCCTTTGCGAGTTAATCCGTTGCGACGAGCAAGTCAATCAGCATATTAAAGTACAAATTCCCGATCTTAAATTTGGTAAAACACAAAAGACACTCGGAACCAGCATTGCTTATGAGGTAGGGTTGGGGAACTCCGCGATCTCGCTTAATTTTCAGTATGACCTGAATTTGCAGAAGGCAACCAACTATCTGCATGGTTACTTTTATACTAATTGGTACGGTGGATGGTATGCCCATGACACGCGATCCAAGGAACAGTCCCATACGCTGAGCATTCAGCCCAGGTATTATTTGAACCAGAAAAGAAAAGTGCGGCTTGGCAAATCGGGTGGGGCATTATCCGGTGTTTATGCCGGCATCAATGCGGAGTACGCATTTTACCGGGGAACCCACACAAAGCCAAGCCGCTGGGATGAACATGTCATGGTAAATACACCCGAATTTACGTTCGAAGTGAAATCAAAATACTTTCGAACCGGGCCGCTGCTAGGCATTCAGCAGCGCCTGTTTAAAAATGGGTACGTGGACCTGAACACTTCCTGCAACTACGAAAACAATCCCGTCAGATGGATGCTGCGAATGCGCGCCAACCTGACTGTCGGGTTTGCGTTTAGTACTTAGCCTAGTTATTCCTATTGCTACGATCCAGAAACAAATATCGGGCGTCATCGTATTTTACGGCTTTCGATTCGGTGTTCAGGATCATTACGGGCGGCGTCGCGTCGTTGGGCTGTGCTGCCTGCCATTCGGGAAGTTTATCGCCATTGGGATCGCCCTTGATGATGAAGTTGGCAAAGTAGTTCAGCATGGTTTCGGATACTTTGTAATCATCCGGCGTCCAGGCGTAATCTTTCACCAGATCCAGGTTTCCCATGCAATATTCAATTTCGCAGGCATGCGGGGCCCCAATAGGTTCTGGCATTTTATTGCCGCCCTGCTGTACGCCTCCGGCCAGGCCGGGAGTCAGGTTTTTGTCAACCAGGGGCGGGCGTAGTTTGCTGTAAAGGTAACGGTACACAGGTTGGTTGCTGCTTTTACGATGCACATCAAACCACTTCCAGGTACTGTAAACGATGAACCGATCGGAGGCCAGGTTGGTGGCAGCCCATTCAATTTCCTTTGCATCGCCGTGGGGATATACTTTCAAAACCTCCTCCCATTCATTCGGATAAGCTTCTTTGATCTTTTTAACCAGATTTTCCTCGTTGACAGGGCCTTGTGTAAAAGCTGCTCCCGGAATCTCCGCCGAATTCCAGCCCACCAGCAAAGGAACCTGAGCTTGTTCCCTGGCCTTGAAGATTTCCAGCATACTCTTCGGAAGAAAATACCCGTCGATCACCGAAGGAAAACCGAAACGTTTGGATTCCGTGTAGGCTTCGTATAGCTCGCGCGTGCTGGCGGCCCTGAGCTGCGCCAGGGATGTGTAACCGGCCTTTTGAGCAAAATCGGCACCTACCTTTTCGGCTTCTGCCAACGGTACTGCCGACAATGCGCCCATCCCGGAGCCGCTCTCCCCAATTGCACCGGCTATCAGGTTTCTGGATAGCGGAGAGGCCATTTGCGCACTCACGGAAACCGACCCGGCCGACTCACCGGCTATGGTCACTTTTTTAGGATCGCCGCCAAATGCTGCAATGTTTTTGTTCACCCATTTGAGGGCAAAAGCCTGGTCCAGCAAACCATAATTGCCTGATGCCTTGTAGGATGCTTCTTTGCTCAACTCGGGGTGCGCAAAGAATCCGAACAAGCCCAACCGGTAGTTGACCGTAACCACCACAATGCCCTTCTTCGCCATTGCAGCACCGTCATAACGCGGCTCGGAGCCGTCACCGGCAACAAAGCCGCCGCCATAAAAATACACCAGCACAGGGAGCCCCTTGGTGTTGCGTTTGGCGGGTGACCATACGTTCAGGTACAGGCAATCCTCGCTGATACCGTTCGACCGGAAACCCATGTCGCCGAATACGGGTGCCTGGATGGCGCGCGGGCCGAATGCTTTCGTTTGTTTTACGCCTGTCCAGTTGCCGGGCGTTTGCGGCGCTTTCCACCGCAGATCTCCCACGGGTGGTTTGGCAAAAGGAATGCCCAGGTAGTATTGCAGGCCGGTTTTAGTGTCATACAGGCCCTCGATGGTCCCGTTTTCAACTTTTGCCTGCACCGGAAAACCATTGTTGCCCTGGGCAAACAGGCCGGTGTTATCAACGAGGCACAACAGGAGTGCCGCCACGAAAAGGAAAGTTTTCATCTTATTGTCTCAGTTTGTGACAATAGTAATTGGTAATTATCAGAAGTGCTAACTATTTTTGAGGAAAATTTTAGAAATGCCCCAAACGGCCTATTTACCCCATATTGCTTACGACTCCGTGATCTTTGGCTTTTCGGAGGGTGACCTGAAAATCCTGATTATGGAATATCACAACACCGGTCTGTTTGCATTACCTGGCGGGTTTGTGCAATTGCAGGAAGACCTGAACGATGCGGTACTGCGCGGGTTGAAAGAGCGGACGGGCCTGACGGACATCTACCTCGAACAGTTTTATACGTTTGGCGATTTCAGCCGTTTCGACCCGGAAGTGATGCGTACGTTGCTGGAAGCCAACGGTATCATTCCCGATGAGGAGTACCGTTGGATGCTTGACCGGTTTATTTCGGTGGCCTATTATGCGTTGATCAATTACGAAGATGTGACACCCAAGCCGGATGCGCTTTCCGATTCCTGTGAGTGGTATGCGGTCAATGAACTTCCGAAACTGATCCTTGATCATCAGTATATTGTAGAGAAGGCCATTCAGACTTTACGCGACAATCTGGACAGAAAACTGGTAGGAGGGAATCTGCTTCCCAGGAAATTCACCATGGGTGAACTCCGGAATGTATACGAAGCCATTTTGGGGACGAAACTTCGCCGAACGACCTTCCAGCGAAAAATGCTCGCGGCAGACGTACTCACCCGCCACGAGAAGCATTTCTCCGGGAAGGCACACATGGCCCCTTATTTGTACAGCTTTAAGTAAGGCACTTTCGCTTGTTATAATCATTAAATTTTTTATCAAAAATATCCAGTTCTGATTAAGGGTTTTCTATTTTAGATGTGTCTTCCTGTGTAGTAGCGTTGTAATGCCCGAAGGTTTTAACTGATCAGGAAATGCAGGTAGATACACTTTTTCGAACCGCTCATGCGGAATCCGGTTTTTCGCAGATCAGGAATATGGATGACGACCAGGAAAATACTTTTGTGGACCAGGAGCTGTTCATCAGGACAACCATTGAAACAAATGTAAAATTGGGTTGCGAGCTGTTGTTCAGAAGGCATTATGTGGAGCTGTGCAGCCATGCGGTGCGTTTTCTGGGATCGAAAGCAGAAGCCGAAGACCTGGTGTCCGACATTTTTTGCACGTTTTACGAAAAGCGGTTGTTCGCGACGATCCAGACGTCCTACCGCGCCTATTTGTTCAGGACGGTGCGCAACCGCGCGTATAACTACGTTCGTCAAAATTTTCATAGAGATGCGTCCCTGGATGATGCGGCAACAACGGCGTCCAACGAAGAACAGCAGCCCGATTCCATCACCCAGTACGATGAGCTTTGCCAGACGGTCGAAAAGGCGATTGACTCATTGCCCGTGCAGCGCAGGAAGGTCTATCTTATGAACCGGTTCGAGGGGAAATCGTATGCGGATATTGCCGGGGAACTGGGAATATCGGTCAGGACGGTGGAGGTCCATATCCGGCTGGCCACGCACGCGCTGCGCGACTTGCTGCGCTACCGCCTGTCGCTGGCGTGGCTGATCGCCTTTGCAGGGCCCTGGTTAAGGGTTTTCTGTCTTGAATGTGTCATCAACTCGTAAGGAAAACAGTTATGTCAGATATCGTCAATAAAAAGCTCATCTTCGACAGTTTCGATGGAAAGGCCAGTTCTTTCCAGAAAACGATGATCGACGCATGGGTGAAAACCCCGGAAAACGAAGAGCTGTTTTATCAGTGGTTGCAGGAATGGGAAAACCAGCACCTGCAATTCGCGGCTGATAAAGAAGCAGGCCTCCAACGTTTTCAGCAATTTTTAGGAAAGGATACTCAGGAAATGCCGGAGGTTGACGAAGCAGTGGAAATGCTGACTGTCCAAAGACCGGGCTCCGGTAAATGGTGGCTCGGTATCGCAGCGGGACTGGCGATAGTCTTCACTTTCTGGAATTATCAATCCCGAATTTTCAATTACACGGTGAAAACCGGTTTTAATGAGAAAAAAACGCTGCGCCTGGACGATGGAAGCCGCGTAGCACTCAATTCGAATTCGACGCTCATGGTGCCGCGGTTCACGTTTTTCTCGGAAGAAAGGCACGTGAAGCTGGACGGTGAAGCGCTCTTTTCGGTTAGGCATACGAAGGACGACAAGCGATTTGTGGTCGAAACGGCCAATGGGGAGCAAGTGGTAGTGCTGGGCACGGAGTTTAATCTGTTTGCGCGGAAGAGAGGGACGCGGATCGTGTTGCAGAAAGGAAAAGTTCAGCTCAACTACCACAAGCCCGACCACCAGCCCGGGCAGCTGATTATGAAACCCGGTGAGCTGGCGGCTGTCAGCCGCGAGGGAGTGGCCAGTATCAAGCCCGTATCTCAGCCGGGGAATTCGTCCGAATGGCTCAACAGCCGGTATGTTTTCGAGCAATCGTCGGTGGAGGAAATCACCCAGCTGTTCAAGGATAATTTTGGCATTAATATAAAGGTATCGTCCCCTGAGATCATGACGCTCACGCTCTCGGGTGCCTATCCGTACGAGAACGCCGAGGATTTGCTCACGGTTGTCACCGAAGCGTTGAACCTGCAACTGACACGCATGAGCGACGGCTCGTTTTTATTAAGCCCGGAGGCTGCATTGTAACAGCTTTTTCATCCGATACACATTACGTCTGTTTCACTGCCCGCGCTTTGCCGCACGGGAGGAAGGGATTACCGCACCCTGTTTTATTCAATCATTCCAAATTCAATTAACCCGCAATCATGAGTCTACGTCTGCATTGCTTATCCGCCTGGGGGCTTATCGCCTGTATGGAGCTTTCCGGGCCCCTCACCACGGTATCGTCGTCCCAGGCGCTCAATACGCCCTCCGGCCACGCCACGCAAGCCCGGCGTGAGCTGGTAGAGGTTTTGAAAGAGCTTAAAAGCCATTTTGGTTCTGATATTCTCTACGCTGATCAACTGGTACGCGGCGTGACGGTCGTTCCGGCGCCGCTTGAAAAAAGTTCGGATATAGAACAGGCGCTGAATGCGATTCTCAGGGACACGAACCTGCATTACAAAAGGATCAAGAACGGGGCATACATGATCATCAAAACCTCGTCCCGGAAGCCCTTCCGCAACCCGGATTCCGGCAGTTCGGCATCGATAGCGCCGGGTGCGGCCATGGGTGAGGGGAGCAGGGAGGTCCTTCATGTAGAAGCCATCGCAAAAGCCGACAGAAGCATCAGCGGGGTGGTGCTGGGGGAAGATAAGGAGCCACTGCCGGGTGTAAACGTAATCCTCAAAGGCACCACACGCGGTATCAGCACCGACATTGACGGGAAATTCACCTTGAATGTGCCCGATGAACCAGGCCATGTACTGGTGTTTTCGCTGGTCGGCTATACCTCGAAAGAGATGCCGGTGGGAAACCAGACATCGTTTGAAATCAGCCTGCAACAAAGCGACAAAACGCTGGACGAAGTGGTGGTCGTAGGATACGGAACTGTTAAAAAAAGCGACATTACCGGTTCGGTGGGCTCGGTAACGGCCAAAGAGCTTACTTCCTACCCGACATCCAACGCCGTACAAGGCTTACAGGGGCGCACACCGGGCGTGCAGGTTATGCAGAACTCCGGCGCGCCGGGCGGTACGCTCAGCGTGCGCGTACGGGGAGGGAACTCGCTGCAAGGAAGCAACGAGCCCCTGTATGTCGTGGACGGATTTGCATTGTCCGGCCCGCCGACCGCCATCAGCCCGGATGAGATAGAATCCATGGAGATTTTGAAAGATGCCTCGGCAACGGCCATCTACGGATCACGCGGTGCGAATGGGGTAGTGCTCATTACCACCAAAAGCGGCAAAGCCGGCAAAGTGCAGATTTCACTGGATACCTATTATGCGATTCAAAAAGTAGGGAAAAAGCTCGACCTGATGAATGCACAGGAGTTTGCGACCCTAGCCAACGAACGTGCGCAGAACGACGGTTTCGCGCCCTATTTCACCGACGAGCAAATCGGGAATTTCGGCAAAGGCACCGACTGGCAGGACGTCATGTTCCGGAGCGCGCCGATGCAGAACCACGCATTGTCGGTGTCGGGCGGGACTGAAAATACCCAGTATGCCATTGCCGGAAACTACATTGGGCAGAAAGGCATTATCCGCGGCTCGGATTACCAGCGTGCGAACCTGCGGCTGAATCTTTCCCAAAAGCTGGGCGACAAGGTGCGGCTGTCTTACAATTCGATGTTGAGCAATACCGGCCGGAAATTGCTCACGACAGAGAATGGCTTCAAAGGAAACACCGTGACCTCGGCGACGCTGATTGCGCCCCCCACCATTGCCCCTAAGGACGAAAACGGCAACTATAATTTTATAAAACCTTACGCATTCAGCCCCAACTCGCTGGAAAACCCGCTCGCGCTCGCTGAGGCAAGAAAGCAGAAAAGCCAGGATTTTTATGTACTGAGCAATCTGGCTGCCAGTTATCAGCCGGTCAAAAACCTCACGATCCGGTCGTCGGTGGGCGTGGAAAACAGCTCGATGCGCGGCGACACGTATTCGCCTTCTGTGATCACGACCACGCCTACCGGCTCCGCGACGATCGATTATGCCAATAAATTCAATTTCCTGAATGAAAATACCGCTACTTATATTTTTACATTACCCAAAAGCCATGAGCTGACGCTGTTGGGCGGGATTACCTACCAAACGGAGAAAAGCAGATCGTTTAATGCAGGTGCGACGGGGTTTAGCTACGAGGGGATGGAGAGTGAGAACATAGGGGTAGGGCGGAACCCGGCCGTGCCTACAAGCACATCGTACCAATGGAAGCTGTTTTCCTACCTGGCGCGGGCGAACTATGGCTTCAAGGGGCGCTATTTGGTGACAGCCAGCATCCGTGCCGACGGTTCTTCCCGCTTTGGGAAGGCAAACAAATGGGGTTATTTCCCTTCCGCGGCATTCGCCTGGCGCATGATCGACGAGCCCTTCCTGAAAGACGCAACCGCGCTGTCGGACCTGAAATTGCGTACATCGTTCGGGGTTACGGGAAATACCGCCCTATCGCCTTACCAGACATTGTTTACGCTCGGGCCGGTACAGACGGTCTACAACGACCAGCTGGCAGTGGGCCAGCTGACAGGCACGCTGCTCACCAATCCCGACCTTAAATGGGAGTCGACGCAGCAATCGAACATAGGCGTGGATGTGGGGTTGTTGCGCAACCGGGTTTCATTCACATTGGATTACTATCTGAAAAATACCAGAGATTTGCTGGCGATCGTTCCATTGCAGTTGTCGACCGGCTACAACAACACGATCCAGAATATCGGCCAGATCAGGAACAGGGGTATCGAGCTGGGGATTAACGCAACGCTGGTTAATACCGCAGCGCTGAAATGGGACCTGAATGTCAATTTTTCCCGTAACCGGAGCAAAGTGAAACAGCTCGCCGGTGGTAGTGACGTGTTCGGGACGGCTCTCGGGCAGCCGCTTTCGGTTCCTATTAATCTCATTCGTGTCAACCAGCCCATTGCGGTGTTTTATGGTTACCTGGAAGACGGGCTCGACGAAAAGGGAGCGATCCGCTATAAGGACCTGAACGGGGATGGAACGATATCGCTGGCCGACAAGACGATCATCAGAGACCCCAATCCCGATTTTCTCTACAACCTCAGCACCCGGGTTTCCTACAAGAATTTTACGCTGAATATGTTTTGGCTTGGAAAACAGGGAGGAGACATTTTCAACAGCAACCTCACCAGCCAGGCCAGCAGCATGTACTTCGGGGAGAATCAGCTCCGGGATGTTTACCTCAATCACTGGAAAGCATTCAGCCCTGATCCGACCGCAAAATACCCGAAGATCAGCGCGAACACTTCTTTCAAGGAATCCAACCGGTTTGTAGAAGACGGGTCTTTTTTTCGCCTGAAAAACATCCAGCTGGCTTATTCGATACCTGTCAGCAAATGGGGCGTCAAATGGCTGCGGAGCGCGGAGCTTTACGTGAGTGCGCAGAACCTGCTGACCTTTACGAAGTACTCCTGGTTTGACCCGGAAGTGAACACGCTGGGAGGTTCCAATTCCATTTCCATCGGCGTGGATCAGACCGGTTACCCTACCGCCAAGACCTATACGATCGGAGCTCACCTGAATTTTTAATAACCCCTGAATGCCGTCACCCATGAAGAAATATATCAAAACTTCCCTTATTGCGCTTTGCGCCGGTGCATTCTCCTGCCAGGGTATGCTGGAAGAAAACCCTCAGAGCCTGCTGGTAGCGGATAAATTTTACAAAAACGCCGCCGATGCGAACACGGCTGTGAATGCAATATCCAGCACGCTGCACCAGGCGACGATGTACAACCTGCGTTACGCCGTGCATACAACGGCGTTGGAAGATTACGCGTCGGGGCAGGGATTTTACATCCCGGTCTCGCAATACCAGATCACGACGCCCATTATGGCCGTAACGGATGGCTACTGGAATGGCTTCTACCGTGCGATCGACGCTGCCAACCGGGTACTCAAATATGTACCCGAGATTTCAATGGATGAAACCGAAAAGAAGAAGGTGCTGGGAGAAGCCTATTTCTACCGTGCATTTGCCTACTATAACCTCGTGAAAAATTTCGGGGCGGTGCCGATCCGTACAGAACCCACGGAGAAGGTGACGCAGATAGGTGGCAAGAGGGACGCGGTTGCAGACGTTTACGCACGCATTATCGCCGATTTGAAAGTGGCGGAACAGCAATTGCCGGTCAGGCAGGGAGAAGTCGGTCGCCCGACATCGGGCGCAGCCAAAACCATGCTGGCGGATGTGTACCTGGTGCGCGGGCAGTGGGCGGAGGCCCGCGACAAAGCGGAGGAAGTGATTGCTTCCAAAGCGTACAGCCTGGTGGACGTGAGGATACCTTCCGATTTCGAGAAAATCTTCGGCGCGGATGTGATCAATACCAGTGAGGAGGTTTTTTACATTAAATACCAGCATAGCGTCGCAGGAGGCACTTCTTTGCCGCAACTTTACCACTTGCCCACCAGCCTTTGGGCTACGAGCGGCTTCGGTACTTTTTTCGGATTTCCGTCGTACCCGCTTCTGCGGGACTGGGCGGATAAGGATTTGAGAAAAAGCTTCAACCTATATACCGCCGGGCCCAACAAACAGGGCGTGATCGTCCCCAATAGTGCTACGCAGCCTATCCGTTTCGGGAAATTCAAAGACGTGGGCGCGCCTGCGTCGGCTGCGCACGGGACGGATTTTCCGGTGTACCGCTATGCCGAGGCATTGCTGATTTACGCCGAAGCCGCCAGTCAGGCCAATCAGGGCCCAACCCCGGTGGCGCTCGAAAGGCTTAATATGGTTCACAGAAGGGCATATGGTTATGACGCCAACACGCCATCAGCCGCGGATTTCGCCCTGGCCGATTACAATGCCGTCTCATTCAGAGAGCTGGTTTTGAAAGAGCGTGCCTACGAATTTATGGTGGAGGGCAAGCGGTGGTACGATCTGCTGCGCACGGGCAAAGCAAAAGAGGTAATCAAGGAAGCCAAAGGCATTACGATATCCGACGCGGTGTTGCTGATGCCGATTCCCAAGCAGGAAATTGACAATAATCCCGATATTTCCCCCGAAGATCAGAATCCCGGCTATTAACCAACAAATACCCATATGAAAAAAGTAGTGAAACGCCTGATCGCGACGGCCCTGTTTACCGGCATTTCGATGGTGGGGTGGGCACAAAAAACGCCCAATATCATCGTGATCCTGGCCGACGACCTGGGCTACGGCGACCTTGGATGCTATGGACATCCGACGATCATGACCCCGAACCTGGACAAAATGGCCCATGAGGGTATGCGCTTTACCCAGTTTTATGCCGCGGCATCGGTATGCACTCCCAGCAGGGCGGGCCTGATGACCGGCCGGTTACCCGTGCGGACCGGTATTTACGGTAAAGGGGACGTGTTCCGGCAGAACTCGGCCAGCGGGCTACCCTTAAATGAGGTCACGATGGCCGAAATGCTCAAAAAGAAAGGATACGCCACCAGTCTGATCGGTAAATGGCACCTCGGCAGCGTCACGGAGTTTCTGCCCACGCGGCAAGGTTTCGACTACTGGTTTGGTACACCCTATTCCAATGACATGGGAAAGGTATTCACCACCAGAGTTGACCCCGACTTTCCGGTACCTTCCGGCCCGAGGGCCAATGCGCCCGAACTGCCGTTGTACCGCAATGAGAAGATCGTAGAGCAGGAACCGGACCAGCGCCAGCTTACCAAGCGGTACACCCAGGAGGTCATTGATTTTATTAAACAAAACAAAAACAAGCCTTTCTTCACCTACTACGCCAGTAACTTCCCGCATACGCCCCTGTACACGTCGGCAGATTTTGAAGGCAAAAGCGCCCGCGGATTGTACGGCGATGTGGTATCGGAGCTGGACTGGAGTGTGGGGCAAATTTTAAAAACGCTCAAAGACCTGAAACTGGATGAGAACACCCTTGTGATTTTTACCAGCGATAACGGTCCCTGGCTTTTCCAGAAAGACCACGGCGGATCGGCAGGTACTTTGTATGAAGGAAAAAACTCTACTTATGAAGGCGGCTCGCGCGTGCCCGCCATCGCGTGGTGGCCCGGGAAAGTGAAGCCGAATGTGACCAGCACCACCCTCACCAGCGCACTCGACCTGTACGCGACCTTCGCCTCGCTGACGAAATCGGTGTTACCGACTGATTTGGTATTGGATGGTTCGGACATTTCGCAGGTGCTTTTGGGGAAAGCCGAAAAAGTGAGGGATGTGTTGCCCTATTACATTAATGAAAATCTGTATGCGATCAGGAAAGGCCCTTGGAAGGCGCATTTTATCACCCACGCATCCTATTCGCCCGAAGCTCCGAAAGTGCTCGACACACCATTGCTGTACAATATCGAGAATGACCCGAGCGAGAAGTATGACGTGGCGAAACGCAATCCTGAAATCGTGAAGGAACTGACTGCGCTTTTTGAAAAGCAGAAAACGTCGATCACCCCTCCACCTTCGGAAATTGAGAAGGTTTTGCCGGCAGCTAAAAAGTAGGCTGGAAAAGACGCCGGAAATCGAGGCGGATTCAAGTACGCTTGAATCCGCCTCTGGATTTTTACGACTAGCGAGTCGTATATCCGCCATTGGCGAAAATGGTCTGACCGGTAATCCACCAGCCATCCGTCACCAGGAATTCTACAAGCGGGGCAATGTCGGCGATGTTGGTGAGCCCCCCGAGTGCCGAAGCTGATTTGTGGTAGGCTACCGCATCAGCGCTTTCCTGGCCGTAAAAGAATGGCGTGTCCATCGGGCCGGGCGCCACGGCGGTTACTGAAATGCCCCTGGCGCCGAACTCCTTGGATGCGGCGCGGGTATAGTGCTCTACCGGCGCTTTTTGCCCCGCATAAGTGGAATACAAACCGGTATACGCGGCCAGAAGGGATGTGACGATCGTACATATTTTACCGTTTTCATTGAGCTTCTTGCCGGCTTCCCTGATAAAAAAGTACGCCACTTTGGCGTTAATATCCGCCATGCTGTCGTATTCGGCCTCCGAGGTTTCGGCAAATGGCTTTTTCAAAACCTTACCAACGGTATTCACAGCGATGTCGATGCCGCCGAATTGTGCGATCGTTTCGTCGAAAAAGCGGGTGATGTTGCTGATTTGGGTGAGGTCGCCCTGGAAGAGGTAGCCATCCGCGCCTTCGGCCTTCACGGTTGCCAGTGTTGCTTCCGCGTCGGAGCGGGAACTTTCGCTGTTATAATGGATCGCGATTTTGGCTGCTCCTTTCTTTGCAAAATCACGGGCGAGCAAACCTCCGAGGTTCTTGCCTCCACCTGCGATCAATACTACTTTACCTTTGAGATCGTTTCTTGACATTATTCCTGATTTTTAGTTAATAATGCCAAAGGTAGACCGTCCGCAAGGAGCGGTTATGGTGAACTTTTCAGATTTTTCAGTCGGTGACCGACGCCTTTTGCCGATATTGTCCCGGCGTCATTCCAGCATATTTTTTGTAGAATTTCGTGAAATTGGAAGGGTCATAACTCAGCTTCCGGGCAATCTCCGCAGCCGGATAGTCCGTCTCATCCATCATTCTGTTTGCCTTTTCCAGGATACTCTGAATATAAAAATGGCAAGGATGGTTTCCCGTTGCCTGCTTGACAACGGCAATCAGATGTTTATGAGAAACGCATAGCTCGTCGGCAATGTCGCTGAGCTCCATCATTTCTGTTTGCCGGCCGGCAGCCAGGTCCGAAAGGTGCGCGTCGATCAGTTTAAAGTAAGCGCTGACCAATTCCAGATGTCGTGCTGCGGTGCTTTCTTCTGTTACCATAACGGGATTGTTTTTGCTGACTGATGTTTGCGACTAGTTCTCTCTGACAAATTTAGTCGAATACCTTAAGCAATACGCTATTCAGGCCCAGCTCCTGGCCGGCAATGCTGACGGTGTCATGATGAGATGCTTGATTCATCATGAATTCTTATCCAGGTCAATTTATTTTATATTCGAATTGCCATGAAATCCCAACATACGCTGATGAAAGACTGTTATCAAAAAGTCAGGACAAGCATCATTTATGCAGCCGTTTTTGCATTCGCCATTTCGGCGGTTAAATGCACGACAGGCAGCACCGGCGATCCCGGTGATAAAATGCAGGAAGTTTATATTGATGAATTTAAATTGACATATTTTCAAATGCTGCTCAAAAAGAGCTATAACAATTCCAGCGCAGTTCAAGAAATCATTATGCAGGATCACAGCCATTTCACTGAACCTGTTTTAAGACAATCTGACTACAAGTTGATTGATAGTTTGACCAGTTTGGACAATGTCCGCCTGAAAGCAGATTCAGCGAACGGCATCGGCCGGGTTGCAGAAGGAGCCGAAGGAAAGAAGCCCTTACGATATATTATAAATTTAATTGAAAGAGGAGTGCTTGATAGCCTCGCCCGGAAAAGATATCAAGAACCTGACATTACCCCTGATTAAACAGAATTGTGTTTACCTGCCTTTGGACTGGTTTTAAGCCCCCATCATTGCCGCAATTGCACCCCTTATTGTTTAGGTAGTGTGCCGAGATTTGTATCATCACAAAAAAAGATACACTCATGAACAAGCACATCCTAATTATCCTTTTGTTGGCCGTTATGGCGTTCAATTTCGGTTGCCGGCAAGGTTCGAAAGAAAACCGGGACAATCCGGCTGCACCGAAGGATTCGGTGACGGGCCAGCCCGTTAAGCCATCGAAAAGTGGCTATGCCGGGGTTAACGGACTGAAAATGTATTATGAAGTTTACGGAAAGGGTAAGCCTGTGGTTTTGCTGCACGGGTCGTTTATGAATATTCTTTCCAACTGGTCGCAAATTATCCCCATGCTCGCCGACCGGCAGGTGATCGTCGCCGAAATGCAGGCGCATGGCCGCACCCGCGATATTGCCCGGCCGCTGAGTTTCGAAGCAATGGCCGACGATGTGTCAGAGCTTCTCAAACACCTGCAAGTCGATAGTGCCGACATCGTCGGTTATAGTATGGGCGGTGGCGTGGCTTTCCAGTTTGCCGTGCGGCACCCCGAACAGCTCCGCAGACTAGTCGTACTCTCGGGCACTTATGCGCACAACGGCTGGTGGCCCGATGCCGAAGCAAGTTTTTCAACGACTACCGCGGATATGTTTAAAGGTACAACCATTCAAACCCAGTACGACAGCCTGGGTAACGACCCTGCGAAGTTTCCTGATTTCTTTAAAAAAGTGATGAGCATCGATCTGAAACCTTATGACTGGTCGACAGACGTGAAAAAAATCAAAGCACCGATATTCATGGCCATCGGAGATGCCGATGGGGTGCAGTATGAGCATGCGCTGGCACTTTTTCGTGCAAAGGGCGGCGGCAAGATGGGGGATATGCATGGGCTGCCCAAATCACGCTTAGCAATCCTGCCCGGCACTACGCACATAGGAATGATCATGCAGCGTGCGAACTGGCTTATTCCCATGATCACCGATTTTCTGGATTCCGACTTGAAAGCGACTCCGCCAACTTTCTAACCATCGACACACACGCCTGCCCGAAAGCCGGCTGTCACAGTCCGCGATAAGCGCCAGCAATGCTGAGTCAGTATATCCCTGATAATTGTCCATAATCACAAAAGTCAAATATTTAACAATAAATGCTGTTGCGGGTGGTTTCGCGGGAGATCAGTAATAATGCGGAATGGATTTAAAAAAATAGCCTCCGGGAATTTCCCGGAGGCTATCCGCATAAAGAGGTTTAACACATGAAGCAATTACTTTGCAACGATGATCTTCTGTGATCTTACGGCCCCATCTTTGTTAACGACTTTCACGAGGTACATACCAGCGGCCAGTCCATCGACCGTGAACGTTCCGCCCGCTGCAATGCCGGCTTCCTTCACGATTTTTCCGTTCATGTTAATCACGGAAATGCTCTTGACATGGTCCGCGTTCTGAATGTACACGATATCGCGTGCCGGGTTCGGATAGGCGAGCTGGTTAGAGATGTTGTCGAAAGCCACGCTTTTAATGGAACTGTAAGCGAATGTCTCGTCTTTGTCCACCATTTTCAGGCGATAGAGATTATCGCCGCCCAATGGGGCTGCATCAGTGAACGTGTATTTCACCAGCACTTTGCTTTCACCGGTAGATGCCACCGTACCGATCCTGCTCCAAGCCTTGCCATTCGCGCTATGCTCGATCTCGAAGCGGTCGCTGTTGGATTCAGCGGTGGTCGACCAGGCCAATGACGCGGTAGTACCCTCCTTGCGGGCGTCGAATGCCACCAGCGTGACCGGCAATGCGACGTTTGCTCCTAAGGTAAATGCCGAATAGGTGTCGGGGGTCACATTGTTAGCGGTGATGCTGCCTGGGCCGGCCAGCGTACCGATCGTACCGCCCGCCCTGCCCAGGCTTTCCCAGCGGGAGCTATCTGCATTATATCCTACTACAATCAGGTTTGCAATGTTCGAGCTCGTCAACGCAGCCAGGTTGCTGGCAGCATCCCAGGTGAGCGTGATGTTTACAGGCGCCGCGCCGTCAAGGTCCCAATATTCCACGGCACTTACGCCGGTCACATCGGATCTCATGTTCGTAAGCGGAAATGGTGCTCCTGCGGGCAAGGTAGCCGTGCCGGCGCTTCCTGAAAAATAGGCCGCTTTGTACACGCCCGACGTAGCAGGAGCGGAAATACCGATCTTACGCAGTTTCGAGCCATTGCCGACAGGGAAAGTAAATGCGCTATTCCCGTCTTTGGACACGTAACCGTCTACGTGGTTCGCATCGTCCTCGCCTGTGTAGGAACCTGCGGTGCCGAAGCCCAGGATGCCCGGCGACAGGGCGCGAGTGGCTGTGATGATTCCGGGTTGGATACCCGCGCCGCCCGTGAGGAACGTATGCGCACCGAACACGGTCATCTGCGTGCCTTCGGAGATGACCGTATTTCCCTGACTACTCGACTGCGCAGCTGCGGGATCGGTCATTAGCGTGAGCGACAGGCACAATGCCGCGCTCAGGCCAAAGAGCTTTTTATGGATGATTCTGTGCATATTTCACTCATTTTGAAATGGTAGTCTCGGATTTCTGCTGTTCGGTGTTACCCAACATCGCTTTGATGCTGGCCACCTCAGCTTTGAGCGCATTCATTTCGCTCAGTTGCGTTTTCAATGCGGCGATTTCTTTTTGCTGATCCTGGATTGCTTTTACGAGGAGCGGGGTGACCTTGGAATAGTCAACCATCCAGGGTTTCTTGGTTACGTCATCACCACCTTTGGTAACAGCGTCAGGAAATACCTTGAAGAGGTCTTGGGCAATGAAACCGGTTGTAGTCGTCTTCGATGCGTCACTTTTGTAGTTGTAGTCAACAACACCTACTTTCATCAGGTCGTCGATTGTAAAACGTGTGCTCTTGATGTTCTCTTTCAAGCGGCGGTCAGAGGTTTGATTGTATGCAACACCTCCGGCCACTCTTTCGATTGAGCCCACTGTTGTGCTATTCGCAATAAATTCCGCATAGATCTCACCAGCGTTTCCTGTTCTTTTAACCAGCACCAGGTTCGACAGGTTTGTATTGGGCGTGGCAGCATTTGAGCCTGAATTAATTACCAGCTGCGCGGCGTTGTTGTCATTATCATAGAAAAGTCTGTAACCTGCCGTCGAAGATGTGCCGCCTAACTGAGCAGGTGTTGTGGTTACGGCAGATCCCTGGAGTGTGCCTACAAAATGGGCCAGGTTACTCGCATCAACAGAAATTGTCCCAAGCCCCAATTTACCGGCAGGCGTTAGCATCATGCGAGGTAGTGGTTGGGTAGTGCCATTAGGGGTCTGGTGAAATACGAGCGCTCCATTCTGAATGTCATTCCGGATTCCAATCCTGTACTGAAATTGGTTACTGGAAACGGTTGAAAAATCTATGGAAGCTCCATAAGTCGGGTCAATACCGGTTCCTCTGAGAAGTTGGAGAAGACCACCTGGTGCGAGGGTTGCTTTACCCTGGCCTGCGGGCGTCTCCCGTTGGGTTATGATGTGACCATACCGGGTAATAGGCCCTCTCTTGGCCCCACCAGCGTCATTTTGATTTGTCGGGTCTCCGGCAAAAAAAGGTGTCTTGGTTGGAGATTTGTAAACCACCCACGCCCCGTTGATACAGGTCCATTGCTGACCGAAAGTGCCACTCAGATCGTCATTATCCGTATAAATCGTTTTGGCCGGGCAAGAACCGCTTGGCGCGCCGGAACCTTCGATGTAATTATAAGTATCGTTCGAGTTTAGCCTCACCCAGGTCGAGCCATCGAAGAAATACTCTCCCGGCTGTACTTCGGCATTTTCAGTGGTGTTGTATACGTGCATACCCGCCACGGCATTGGTAACCGGAGCCTTGGTGCCAAGGGCCTGAAGTGGAACGCGGGGCAGCAGCAGCGCCTTCGACGCACTTTCAAGTTCCAGAATGGAACTTGGGTTAATTGTATTCGGATTATCCCCGATCTTTACCTGCGCCATCAAAGGCGAGCCCACAAAAAGCAATCCGGCCGTGACTCCGAGTGCACCGGCTGTGCGTGTTAGTAGTTGTCTTACTTGCATGTTTGGAATTTGTTTTAATTAATAAATCATTGAAAACAGTATGGAATTGATAAGCGATTGTTCATTGGGTCAGGGAAAGGGCAAGGCTTCGCCAGCGAAATGCGCGAGGATTTTGCCTATCATTTCTGAATGGATGTATTTAAATCTATAATGGGGCTTAACAGATCGACTGACCCTGCAAAGGATCAGATGCTGCCCGCGCAAGACACCTGTCGAATGAGTCGGTTATGACAGATGTTGCGGTGCAAACTATATCTACAAAGTAGCGGGAAAAATGTGTTCGATTCGATGGATGGCTGACGGTTGGATTTTTAGATTCCTTATAATGATTTGTTTGTCAGCTTGTTAGTTATTTTGATTGCTGTAAAGCATAGTAATCATTCTATGAATTTTGATAGGTACTAAACGATGGGTAGGGGAAATACTTGATCATCCTCCCAATTGCATGGGAGGAGTTAATCAGACTTCGATCAATGGCATGGAGGTATTTCTGTTGAACGTGCTAACGCAACAACGTAGTGGATGCTCCGGCATTGCACCGGCGAAAAATGGATTGTCCCGAAACTTAGTGGTGTAGCGACCGCAAATCAATCGTCATCGTATTCCTCATCGTCTTCGCCCTTTTTTTCAAGTCTTACGAATGCGCCGCGGCGTGGTGCGGGCATTATGCTTTTCTCGCCACGCACGGTTTGCCACACGATTTCGCTGAATATTAAATCGTCGATGGCGTCCGGCACGGTGAGGTTGAACTGGTCGGTGCGGCGGGAGTTAGCATTCACGGCTACATTTTTCTCGGAAAGGTCTACACCGGCTTTTTTAGCGGTAAAAGTGGCTGGATTAGCTTTGGTATCAAAGCATCTCCACATGGGAGTGGCCGCGGCATCGTACTGGCTCATCGGCTTGATGCCCAATATCAGCTCCATGGTGCGCAGCATGCCGGAGGTAGAATACATGGTGTGGTCAACGTAACTTCTTTTGACGAAGCCGCCTGCCACAAATGCGATGGAGCGGTGTGCATCCACATGGTCGGGGCCGTTCTGAGCGTCGTCTTCAAGGATAAAGACGACTGATTCATTCCAAACCTTACTTTTCGAAAGATGCTCTACGAAGCGTCCTACGGCCAGGTCGTTATCGGCGACGGCTGCAAACGGCGTGGGTTTGCCCACGCTGGCGCCCGAAGTATGGTCATTCCCGAACCGGAGGGTGTTCAACCTGGGGAGTTTGCCTGCGGCAACCAGCTCATCAAAGTCCTTTTCCCAGGCAGCTTCGCGGTCGATATCCATGTAGCTCAGGTTATAGCCCTTGAATGTGGGACAGTACTTTCCTTCGAGTGTTTTGATATTGGCTTTGCCTTCGTCGGCAAACCAGCCGTAGCTGCGGAACGTCACCCCGGCACGCTCGGCGTGGTCCCAGATAAACCCGTCCCTCGGATGCGCAATTTCCTTCTGGCCCTCATAATCGTACGTCCCGCCGCGGCCTCCGTAGCTGGTCACCCAGTTTTTTTCCACATAATCATTGGCATAAGCGGCCGACGACCAGTTGTGCCCGTCGGCGCTCACTTCAGCATCGACGTAAAAGTTATCGAGCAGCACAAACTCCCTGGCCAGCGCGTGCTGGTTGGGCGTTACCTTTTCGGGAAAGAGGCAGAGTGAGGCATCGCCATTCCCTTCTTTCATATCACCCAATACCTGGTCGTAGGTGCGGTTTTCCTTGATGATATAAAACACATATTTGATGGGCGATTTGTCGCCTACCTTCATCGGAATCGGGTTTCCGGCCTCTCCCTCGGCATTCAGTTCTTTCGTTTTGGTGTAAGGTGTATTGGCATATACAACCCGCGAATAGGCAGAAAGGACTTCCGGCTTAGGCGCATCGATGATCGACAATGTGCCTTTGAACAACCCGCCGATGTATTGCTCCCTGCCGGTATAGGCCTGTGGATTGGGCCCCACTTGCTGCGGTACTTTCGACAAATTCGGGTTGGGGCCTTTGGGGTTGGCCTTTGAAGAGAACCCTTTCCCATTCGTGACGAATATCTTTGAACCGATCGTTTTTACCGCTGTCGGATACCAGCCGGTGGGAATAAACCCGATGGAACGGCTGCGACCTTTGGTTTCTACGTCAAAAACAGCCAGGCAGTTGTTGTCCGCATTGGCGATGTACAGCGTATGTTCGTCCTCGCTCAGTGCCAGCCCGTTGGGGGTGGTGCCCACTGGCGCATCCGGGAACAGGGAGGTAGTAAGTGTTTCCGAAATCTGCCGTTTAGCCAGGTCAATGAGCGCCACGGTGTTGTCATTGCCATTGGCAACATACAGGTGCCGGCCGTCCTTGGTCAATAGTAGGTCATTCGGGTTTTTGTTGGTCGCAATGGTGGCGGAAATCTTTTGGGTTTCGGTATCGACGATCACCACCCGCGAGCCGCCCCAGAGCGAAACATAGAGCTCCTTTTTATCATTGGAAAGCAGGCAAGTGTAGGCAGCAGCGCCCAAATTCAGCTTACCGACGGGCTTTCTCGTTTGAGAATCACAAATGTAGAGCGAGCTGTCTTCTTTTGTTACCACATAAATCCTGTGCTGCGCGTCGTCGACGGCAATGCCTGTCGGGGAAATTTTGACAGGCCAGGGCTCGCCCAAAACAATGGGATCGGCAGGTACAAGCTGCTGGTCCTGAATTTTGAATACCAGTATTTTATTATCATTTCCGCCCGAAGCGTAGAGGGTCTTTTCGTCCTGACTGAATGCCAGTCCCAGGTAAGACTTGGCCACTCTGGCCGAATCCAGCACTTTTTCGGATGCCGCGTCGATGAGTGTGATGCTCTGGGTGCTTTGCCCGTTGTTGGTGACGGCCAGGTATTTTTTGGATGGAGACACCACCAGATTCAGCGGAAGATCATCCAGGTCCAGGCTCCGTCCGACCGGCGTGAGCGACCAGCCATTCGGGAGGTGGGTGCGTTTCGAAGTAAGCTCTTTGTAAACTGCCACTTCCTCAGATGGCAGGCTGACGTTCTTTTTACAGCCCAAAACGGTAATAACCGATGCCAGCAGGTACAGCCCGAATTTCAGGTGGTTTTTCATAGCGGGGAGAAGTATAAGCGAATATTTCCGATGCGTCCGATGATTGTAAACTGCCGCCGCATTTGACATGCAGCGGGTTACGAAAGTACGGGAAATTTTCAGCTAAGTCTCCGGCTTAACAATAACTTAAACGAAGCCATTATAACGTCGTGTACCCGCCGCAAGACTAATTTGCAACGGGTACGCCAGGTCGATGACTTGAAGCTAGTTTTTGAGTACCTTATCACTTTGTCTGTCGATCACCAGGATGTAAATGCCTGGTTGCTGTCCACGCAAATCGATCTCACGGAAATTGCCCGTTAATGAGCGCGACGCATTCGAAGCCGAAATGAAATGCTGATTTCACCCCGCCGTCGGAAAGAATGGATAAGGTCTTGGAGGAGGCAAATGTGCCGTCCCTATCAATCTGTAACGGGACTTTTCTTACCTTTTATCCGATTAGCCTTCACTTTGTTTTATAAACCCTTCATTCCCGATGCGTGTACATAAAGTGATTAACCGCTTACAGATTTCCCTTTATCTGGCGCTGCTGCTCGCGCCTGCTGGCGTTTATGCCCAGGCGTCGCAATCCCCGCTGACCATCACGCCGCGTACGAGGGTAATTATCGATAACGACCTGAGTGGCGATCCCGACGGCCTTTTTCAGGTGGCCCATGCGCTGATGTCGCCGTCCGCGGAAATCCGGGCGATTATCGGGTCGCACCTGAGCGTGAACGACGGTTTCGATCCGTCGAAAAAGCAGGCGGAGAATGCGGCGGCCAAAGCCAGGGAGCTGATCGGGATGGTGGGTGACGCCGGTAATGTGCAGGTATTTGCCGGCTCCAATACCGCCATGCCCAACGACTCGACGCCGGTTAAGAACGCTGCCGTGGATTTCATCATCGCGGAGGCCATGCGCACGGACACCAAAGCGCCCCTGTATGTGGTATGCGGCGCCGGGCTCACCGAAATAGCCTCGGCATTGCTCACCGAGCCCCGGATCGCCGGTAAGCTGACATTGATCTGGATCGGCGGCCCCGAATATACGGACCTGGCCGTTCCGCCGCCGGGTTTCTCGAATGTGGAATACAACCTGAATATCGACAGAGCCGCCGCACGGGCGGTTTTCAACCGGTCGGCCGTGCCTATCTGGCAAATTCCGAGGAACGCTTACAGGCAATGCCTGATGTCGTACGCGCAGCTGGTTCTGAAAGTGAAACCCAAAGGGCAGCTCGGCGCATACCTGTACCAGCAAATTGCGGGAATCCTTACCAGGCTGCAACAATACGGACTGAAAGCGGCCGAAACCTACGTGATGGGAGACAGCCCACTGGTGCTGTTGACGGCCCTTCAGGCCCAGTTCGAGCCGGATCCTTCTTCCAGCGATTACGTCGCGAAGCCGGCTCCTGTGATTTCCCCCGAGGGGCAATATCTGTACAACCATAAGGGCCGCATGATCCGCGTCTACACCCGGCTGGATACCTATCTGATGTTCGAAGATTTCTTTGCCAAACTGGAATTGCGCGGTAATTGACAGCTGGGTACAGGGCTCTAATTTTTGCATAAAATGCGGATGCTGGTCAATTGTGGGCTAGCTTTGCGTTTTGATTAATGAATATGGATTGCCGGATAGCTGCAGAAACTGGAAATATCAAACTTGCCAAAGCCTTCATCGCGGCCATCAACAATTTACGGACGTTAATCACCGGTGGTGCGGGAAATGCGGCAGCTATTTGCCTTGTGCTGTGGGTATTGTCGCCGGTTGTCGCGAGCGCGCAGCAATGGCTGGATAAGCCGGTTTCTATTGATATAAGGAATGTTCCGGTCAAAAATGTATTGTCGGCCATCGCGCAGCAGGGTGGTTTCCAGTTTTCATACAGCGCCGATCTCATCCCCGGTGACAGCATTGTGAGCGTTTCGGCGCACGGGCAGCCGGCGAGGAAGGTGCTGCAGTCGGTGCTGGGGGGCAAGTTTCAGTTTAAGGAAGCGGGCAGGTTCGTGATCATCCAGCGGATCCGGGAGGAGCGGTATGGCTACATTACAGGCCGGGTACTGGACCATGAAAGCCAGCTTCCTATTGACTATGCCAGTATTTATTCCGAAAAACACCTCGAAGCCGCATTGTCCGATGATGCCGGAAAATTTCGGCTGCGTGTCAATAAGTTGTCCCTGCCGATTGCCTTGACGATCAGTAAGCTGGGTTACGCGGATACGGTCCTGAATGTGGCCGACTTCACTGCCCTAGCCGACATTTACATTCAACCGAAAGCGATCGAGCTCGATACATTTGTCGTCCGCAAGTCGGACGAATCGCATTTTTGGCTGGCGAGGTTTTTTGTATCGTCGCGCTTGCGGGCGCATAGCCGGAACATCACCCGTTTTTTTGCCACAGCACCGTTTCAGGTCGCGCTTACGCCCGGGTTGAGCACGCACGGGAAGCTGGCATCGAAAGTAAGTAACAAGGTGTCGGTGAACATCTATGGCGGTTACAATGGTGGCCTGGATGGTGTCGAAATAGGCGGACTGTTCAACATCTCGAAGGGTAATGCGCGGTATTTGCAGGTATCGACGACATTCAATCTGGTGACGGGCAATTTCACAGGCGCCCAGCTGACCGGGCTTATCAATCAGGTTTCGGGGGAGGTGAGGGGCGTGCAAGCAAGTGTTTTGAACAACACAGCCTGGAAAGCAACCCATGGCGTGCAGCTGACGGGGATGGTCAATGTGAGCCTGGGCGGCCTGCGGGGTGTACAGCTTGGCGCATTCAACTATGCGCGGCGTTTGCAAGGCGTGCAAATAGGGTTGGTCAATGTCGCCGACACCTCTTCAGGGTTTAGTTTCGGGTTAATCAACTTTGTCAGAAAAGGCAGCGGTTCTGTTTCGCTAGCGACGTCCGAAATCGCGCCTGCTGCGCTGGAATGGCGGTCGGGTAACCGGCATTTGTATAATATTCTCACATTCAGCGTCGGGTCTGCCGCTTTCGGAAGGCGGCCCGTCGCGGGTTTTGGGTACGGGCATGATTTCCGGTTTAACCGCGTGCTGAAAATGGATTCAGAGCTGTTGGCGATCAAAGTATTTACTTCCGATAAAAACAATGCATTCTTCATCCCCAGGTTACAGACGAACCTGGTTGCACGCTTTGGAAATCAATTTTCCCTCTTTCTGGGTCCGGCCGTTTCAGTGGCAAGCCGTGCGAAATTATCGACCCTGGCCGGCGAACAGGCATCGTCCAGTCCGGGATTTGTGCGGTTCAATGCCGGAGGCAACCGGCTTGGCTGGGTAGGCGGCAGTGCCGGCATTCGCTGGCATTACAGAGAATAGGAAAGTGATATCCCCCGGCCCCGTTTCGCGTTTACGATAAGGCCAGGGGATTTGATGCAGGGGAGTTAATCAATCCATCCCGGATTTTGAACCAGATTCGGGTTCATCTGGATCTCACCCGTAGGAATAGGCCACGTCATGAGGAAGTCTCCTTTGTAGGAATAATCGCTCACATTAGCCCCCCAGATCTGTTTCTTGCCGCTTCCGGTGTAGAACACTTTCTCGCCCCAGGTTTTCCAACGCAGTTCATCGAAGTAGTTAATACCTTCGCCCGGTAGTTCGATCCTCCGTTCGTTGCGGATTCTTTGACGAAGATCTTCCTGTCCTTTTACCGCCGTGGCCGCATTCGAATTCAGCAACGCGACCCCGGCTCTTTTTCGAACCTCGTTTACCTTTTCCACCGCCTCGGCGGTCGCTCCCGCTTCGTTGAGTGCTTCCGCCCACATCAACAGCACATCGCCGTACCGCAGGATGGGGAAATCGGTAGGGCCATAGTTGCGATCGATCAGCCCCGAAACGCCTTCAATCACGAACTTCCGATAGAAATAGTAAAAGTTGATCTGGGTGTCGCTCTGGATATCACCACCGGTAGCGGCCTGTCCCCGGAACGGCCACCGCATCGTTTGCAGGCTCTCCACATCCGTAAAGTTGAAGGCACCGCGGAAGGTGGCATAAGGGGTAACCACATTGGCCTGCAAGCGAGGATCCCGGTTTTCATAAGCTTTTTTGATCCGCTCTTCGTTGCCCTGCGGCAGGTACAAACTCATTTTGGCCCCGCGTGCGCTGGCAGCGGCATGTTCTTCGGAAGTAATATTGTTTCTCAGGAAAAACACTTCCCGCTCAGCCACCGTCAAACCGGAAAAACCGGGTATAATATCGTCCCACTTGAATGGGGTCCCGTCGATATTCTCGTGGAGGTCCACCAGGTTCGGCGATGGCATATAGTAGTTCCAGCCGCGCCGAAATGCTGAGGGCCAGCCGATAAACAGCTGAAAGTTGTTTCCATACCCCTGCTCGCCGCGGTGCTGCATGGAGAAAATCATTTCAGGACATTGCTCGTTGGCTTCGGTAAACAATGCCTTATAGTCGCCGAACAATGCATGCCCCGCGTCTTTTACTTTCTGGAAATCGGCTGATGCTTTTTCCCATTGTTTCAGGTACATGTACACTTTCCCGCGTAATGCGTAGGCGGCCGCTTTCGTAGCGTGACCGTAGTCGGCATTGCCACTGGCGTAACGGTCGGGCAGGTTCGGCTCATTGATACACGCATCGAGGTCGGCAAGTACCTGGCTCCACACCTCCGCTTCGGTAGCCCTTGGTTTGATCGCTTCGGTGGGGGTAAAGGGTTCGAGGTAAATCGGGACACCTTTGTACAGCTGATTGAGCCGGAAATAGAAATAGGCGCGCAAGAACCTGCATTCGGCCAGGTAGCGGGCTTTCTTCTTTTCGGGGGAAGGTGATTTTGCAGGGATATTCAAAAGGGCGTCGTTGGCCCGCTGAATCCCCTCATACATATGCTGCCACACTTTCGAGAACATGGCGTCGCCGGCGGTAATCGTGCCCCGCAGCAGCGGCTCGTCCCAGCGGCCCTGTCCGGTATACCCGAAGCGGTCGGTTTGGTAAAGCTCATGCACGGTAGTGAGCCCGCTGTGGCCCATTTCAAGCCTGAAAGTATTGTAAACGCCGGCCACGCCCAGATCGGTCAGGTTATCGGTCGTCCACATGGTCGCATTCGAAACGGAGGAATAGGGGGCCGTGTCGAGCAAATTATCCTGGCAGCCGCCCAGGCTCAGGGCAATGATTATAGCAAAGAATTTTTTCATCATTATTTCTTCTTTAAAATGAAACATTCAACCCCAGCGAAAACTGGCGCATGGTTGGATAGTTGGGGTTAGGTCCGATTTCAGGATCCAGTCCGGGGAACCTTGTGAGCGTCAGCAGGTTTTCGCCAGCCAGGTAAACCCGTAGCTTGCTCATGGCCAGTTTGCTCGTCAGCCGGCCGGGGAAGGTGTAGCCCAGTTGGAGGTTGCGCAGCTTGGCGAAGGACGCATTGTACAAATAAGAGTTACTCGTGCGTCCGTTCTGCGCGTCCGTTACCCCTTTGAGCCGTGGGTAATGCCCGCTCAGGTTATTGGCGGGATCGCTGGCGTTGGATTCATTGTAGTAATAATGGTTGTCCGCCACCAGTGTCGGTACCGATTTCCCTTGTGCTACAATCGACTGGTTCAGGTAAATCGTGTTCCAGTAATAGTGCATTCCTGCCGCGCCCGACCAGATCATTGAAAGATCGAAGCCGCGGTACGACAAGTTGAGCGTCAATCCGTAGTTAATGGACGGCGTAGCACGTTTGCCGGTAAACTGCTGGTCATACACGTTGCCGTAAATGCCGTCGCCATTGGTGTCCGCGTAGATCAAATCGCCGTACCAGATTTTGGTCGGGTCGATACCATCCGCGGGTTGGAACCGGTATCCCGCATCTACCATTCCGCGCAGCCAGGTGAGATCTTCCGCCGTCCGGATCATCCCGTCGCGCGGGCCCCCGTTGACATCCAGGGAGCCGTCCGGGAGCCGGTAGTTACCCGAGCCTTTGTAAACCGGGTACAAATAAAGCTCGTTGATGGCATGGCCTTCCAGGATACGCTCGGTGCCGCCGGTCGACACCGTACCGATATTGGACTGGTATACGCGATTGCCCGAAACATCCGCATATCCCTCCTGCAACTGGCCTTTATAGGTATCCACCCGGTTGGTATTGTAGGCAAAATTACCGGATATCGAGTACTGGAAATCATTGATCCGGTCCTGGTATCCAAGGCTGATTTCTATTCCGCGTTTGGTCACTTCGGCGATATTCATCGTGGCCGGGCTGGCGGTGCCGACAATCAGCGGGACATTGGGCGCGAAAAGTATTCCGTCCGTAAAGCCCTTGTACAAATCGAGTTCGAAATTCAGCCTCCGCCGGAGTGCAAAACCACTGAGCCCGATATTGGTCGTTGTGGTCGTTTCCCATCTCAGGTTGCGGTTACCGGTTTTGGTTTGGGCGAGGCCCTTAATCGCGGTGTTGTTGAAAGAGTAATTTACCGTGCCGTACGCAGGCAAATGATCGTAGTTGCCGGCTGCATTGTTTCCGGTCCGTCCCCACGAAGCCCGAATCCGGATATCGTCGAAAATGTCGGTCAGTGGCTGCATAAAAGCTTCTTCCGAAATGCGCCAGCCAGCTGAGAAGGCAGGGAAAAAGCCCCACCGGCTCGACTCCCCGAAACGCGACGATCCGTCGTAGCGGAATACAGCCTCCGCGAGGTACCGCTTTTTGAAGGAATAATTGAGCCGCCCGAAAACCGATTTCAGTCCGTAGTCCGTTTCGTCGCCGTTAATGCCCGTCATGGTCGTGCCCGAATTCAACGTGGTCAGGTTGTGATGCGTGAGACCTTGCTTGGAGGCGTCGAAGTTGTATTGGTTGAAATACTGCTGGTTGTACCCCGCGAGTGCCCCTATTTCGTGGTGGGTAAACTCCCTGTTGTACCGGAGCACATTATCCAGGATCATGTTGCGGCTTTTATACAAAGAGTACCGGGTAGTCATTTGGGCGGCAGGCTGCGCTGCGGTACTTAGTGTATTTGTGGCGAAGTTCCATTTTTCGTACGGGACGGGGTGCGTATTGTTCTCGGTGTAGCCCTGGTTGTAATGCACTTTGGACTCAAATTCCAATCCTTTGAAAAGATCCAGCTTCGCAAATAATGTGGTATTAATCCTGCTCACCCGGTTGTTGCCACCCTGGCTGTACAGCCAGGCCATGGCGTTGTTGGCTGTTGCAGATTCCTCCGCGGCTGCCGGAAAACCATATTTACCCTGATAAACGGGATACACTCCCGGCACGGTCTGGGTAAGATAAGAATAGGCGGTAGCCACATCGGCCACGCTGGTGTTCTGAAGGTCGCCGAAAGTCTGCGTGCCCACGGTCAGGAACTTGGCCACTTTGGATTGCAGGTTGATCCGCATCCGTACATTGTCGGCGCCGGTTTCGGGCATGGTTCCGGGGTTGTTAAGATAACCCACCGAAAACAGGTACTGCGTATTTTCCGATCCGCCGTTGAGGGTAAGGTTATGGTTTTGCAAAAGCCTGCGCTCCCCGAAGAGTACTTTTCCCCAGTTGGTATTCGGATAAGCCACACTGTTTGGAATGCCCTGGTCGGTCAATGCGTCGGGGTTAGCTTTGGCTGCTTCCCATTTTTCGATAGTCGGATTGGAATACACCGAGGCCTGCCCCAGGTTGTTGAAACCCTCATTGACCAGGCGCATATGCCGGGCATAATCGGTCACAAACTCCGGCACATTGTTGGGGCGCAGGAGGGAGGTCATCACCGTATAATTCACGGAGGTTTTGCCTTTGGTACCCTTTTTAGTCGTGATAAGGATAACACCATTGGAGGCAAGAGAACCGTAGATAGCCGCGGTGGCTGCGTCTTTGAGCACCGAAATGCTTTCCACGTCATTCGGGTTCACGGCATCCATAGAGCCTACCACGCCATCGATCACGACCAATGGAGAGGTGCTGTTCAATGTGCCCGTGCCTCGTATGCGTATGCTGGACCCGTCCGCGCCCGGCCGTCCCGTGGTCGCCTGCACGTTCACGCCCGCAGCCAGCCCCGCTAGCGAGGAGGATAATGTCGATGCCGATCTGTTTTCAACCGATTGCGCGTTGATGGTGGCCACGGAGCCGATTACGTTCCCCTTTTTCTGGGTTCCGTATCCCACTACCACCACCTCGTCCAGGCTCCGCTCATCTACTTTCAATGAAACTTCGATCAATGTCTTGTTCCCGATCGCCTGGATTTCCCTGCTCACGTAGCCCACAAATGAAAACACCAGCACCGCATTTTCATCGGGTACATCCAGACTGAAATTCCCATCCCGGTCGGAAGTGGTGCCTTGCTGCGTGCCTTTGATGATGACATTGACGCCCGGCAGCGGCTCTCCTTTTTCATCCGTTACTTTTCCTTTTACGGGCAGGGTTTTTATTTCGGGACGTCGCTCCGGCAAATCATTGGCCGGGTTACTGGCCGGCGTACCCGCTTCCTTCCCGTTCTGCGGATTTTTGATGATATACACCATGCTACCGGTGTTCATATACGTTAAATGCAGCGAGCCGAGCATTCTGTCGAGCAGCTCCGCTACCCGGTAGGTTCCCTTGCCGACGACAAAGCGTGCCTCGCTGTCGACCTGGTTTTCGATAAAGGCAAAGCGAAGCGGGGTTTGCTTCTCGATTTTACGGAACAGATCCCGCACACCTTCGTTTTTCAGCTGAATAGTAACCTGGATTTCAGCCAGCGGCTGGGCCTCGGAAGGCCGGGCTGCCATGAGCTGAATGCAGCTTACCGCGATGATTATGTAGGATAAACCTAAGCGCATAAGAAATCGGAGACCGGGCTGATGGTTGGAAAGTGCATACCTTCCCCCGATGATAAAGTTTTTGTACATTTACCAGACGTTTTTAGTGATAGCCAATTATTAAAAGCGACACCCGTTTGTTACGCCTAACTTGCGGGTTAAAAAGCCTTTCGGTTCCCGCCGAAGGGCTTTTGCTTGCATGTGGTTTGTGTTTTCAGGCATTGAGGTGACGCTCAGCCATCTCTGGGGAAAATCGCAAGATCTGCTCCGTACGACATCGTTTTCAGGGTTTAGTAATGATACGCTCAGGTTGCATTTGCACTAATCACAGGAACCGCCTTCTATCGAGACATTGCCGTTTTCGATTGAATAGCTAGCCCCGATCATTTTGGTAAGCACGGTCAGGACGGTATCCAGGTCTTCCTGATGCATGAATGAGGCGGTGATCCGGCATTTTTTGACTTCCGCCCGACTAAAAGCCAGTTTCACACCATAATGCGCTCCGATGAGCTGGCCGGCTTTTTCGAGGTCGATGTTGTCGAGCACCAGGTAGGCATCCTTCCACGCAGTTTCTTCGGTGGCGCTCACTGAGGCCGTGTTGTATTGTTCGGTTTGGGTATTGACGGTAATCTGCTCGTCGGGCTTGATCTTCGCGTATACGCGCTGCGTGCTCCCGACTTCCACCAATCCCCGGGTAACCGTGACGACCACTTTGTCTTCCTGCATATTCACATTAAACGCTGTCCCGAGCACCCGCGTCACGACCGCGCCCGACTGCACGCGAAAGGGCTTTGCGGGATCATGGGCAATGTCAAAATAGGCTTCTCCCCGTAATGTCACGTCGCGCGACCCTTTCTGAAACGACGTCGGTGAATAGGTGAGCTCCGCATGCTCGTTCATCAGAACCGTGCTTCCATCCGGGAGTATTACAAATTGTTTGCCCCGAACGACCTGTGGTTCGTCTTGCTGGAAAGGTTGCTCGTTGCGGGTAATGCTCGTATGGGCGGGCTGGCTGTTTCTTAACGTCAGCCACGTGAAGCCGCCCAGGGCCAAAAGTACAGCCGCGGCCCAACTCCACCACATGGTAGTGCGTCTGGCCTGAGGGCGGGCGGTGCCCAGAATATTGGTCAGGATTTCCTCGCGGGCCTTTCCAGGCAGGTTTATTTCTGTCGAATCCGCGTCGGAATGCGCATCCAGCCATGCCTGGAAACGGAATTCATAACCGTTGTCGGTCAATTGCCGGAGCTCCTCTTTTTCGGGGTCGGAGGCGTCTCCGGCCAGATACCGGGCCATGAGGAAATCAAACCGTTCCATTCCCGATGGGTTGAACTCGTTGGGAGCATTCGTATCGTTGTCAGCGCTCATGCGGGCATCTGTTTTTCTTCTAACATATGATTGTATCGGAGCCGCGAGCGGCCCTCTATTTCACATGTCTCCCGAAAAAGCGGTAGGGGGCAATTTTTTCTAAAAAAAATTATTTTACTGCGAAAATCAGCAGCCAGAAGAAGGTCTCGGCCTTTAAAACAGGGTCGAGCCGGGTACGGATAAAACGCAGGATGCGCTTCATATGCGCCTTGACGGCCAGTCTCGAAAGGTTCATCCGCTCGGCGATGGCCTCGTGGCTGAGCCCTTCCTCTCTCGCCAGCTGGAAGATTTCCCGCTGATGGTCGGGCAGCCTCCGGACAGCCTCCTGCAACAGTCTTTCGCGCTCGTCTTCCTGGACCATCCGTTCGGTGGCATTATCGGCTTGTTCCTGGTAGCCGATTTCGCGGATCATTTCGATGAAGTTAGATTTGCGGCGGTAGGCGTCAAAGACCTGCTTTTTGGCCATTCCATGCAGGTAGGCTCCAAAATTCAGGACGTCGGCCATTTTTTTTCGTCTCAGCCATACATCCATAAAGACATCCTGCACCACTTCCTCTGCGGCGTGCGGGGAGTTCAGAAATTTTAAGGCAAGCCGGTAGACTTTGGGGCTATAAGCGTCGAAAATCCATACAAAGGCTGATTCGCTCCCATCGGCTAGCTCGCGCAGCATTTCGCGCTCGTTATCTGATTTTTGCGTAGCCATGATGAGGGGAAAAGTAGTTTTTAGGGCAAAACTATTATAATTTTTATAAAATTTATTCAAATAGATTGGCCGGCACTACTTTTATTTCGGGAAAACGACCGGTCCGATTTTTAAGGAATAGCATTGTTTATGAAGGAGTTAGTTACGATTAAGGAAATTGCCCGCCAGTTGCAGGTTTCCGTTTCTACCGTTTCCCGCGCTCTTCAGAACAATCCCCGGATTGGTTTGAAAACCCGGGAAAGTGTTCAGGCGCTTGCCGGACAGCTCAAATACTCTCCTAATGCAGCGGCGCTTAATTTTCGGTCGGGGAAGTCGGGCATCATAGGCGTGGTGCTGCCCGAAATCAGGGAGAATTTCTTTTCCGAGGTCCTTAACGGCATTGAGGCGATCGCGCTCGATGAGAAGTACCTGGTTGCGTTGTATCAATCGCACGACTCTTTTGCACGCGAAAAGCAGATTTTATCGGCCTTGACAGCAAACCGGGTGGAAGGGATTCTGCTTTCGGCCGCCAAGGAATCGCAAAGTTTTCAGCACGTTCATGACCTGATCGTCCAGCAAATACCGGTGGTATTGTTCGACCGCATTCCGCCCGGTATCCAAACGCACCAGGTCGGGTGTGATGTGAAAAACGGGGCCTATCAGGCCACGAAATGGCTGGCTGCCCAGGGTTTCAGGCGCATTGCCCTGTTGAATGGCCCGCCAACGCTCGTTGCCTGCGACGACCGGTACGAAGGGTACATTACGGCATTGGTAGAGAACGACTTGCCTGTGGAGAGTATCCTGATTAAGCGGGTTGACCTGACGCCGGAAGATACGGCGAAGAAAATGGCGCAGCTGCTGGCGCTGGATCCCCGGCCGGATGCTGTGCTAACATTCAACGATTATGTTGCCCTGGACGCGATGCGGGTATGCCGGAACCAAGGCGTGATCATCAACAAGGATATTTCGTTTGCGAGCTTCGCCAATTTACCTATGAATATGTACCTCGAACAGCCGCCGCTGGTTTCTGTCGAGCAGCATCCCTTTGAGATCGGGCAGAAGGCGGCTGAGATCCTGATCAGGAGCATTCAATCGGGCGCAGCGCCGGGTTCGGATGGATATGAGCGCGTCATCATCGATGCCCACCTCAAAGTCTGGCAGTAGTGAAGTCCCCAGCCCCACTTCAAGTATCCTATTTTGCGCAACCGGTTGCTCAGGCTACGCAACCGGTTGCGTAGCGGGTTTATCGTGGTTAATGTGCTTTTGCTATTGGCCAACACTTTCATTGCCTGGATGATATCACTTAATTAGAGGTGTTATGATGCCGCTGCCGTCTTCTGTGCATATTTCCAATCCCGGCTCATTCGCTGATCAATCTATTCCTTTTGCGCATACCTGATAAACTCGATTGCTAACCTTAAACCTACATGAATATGAAGCGAAGAATTGTACTGCTTTTTGCCTTTTCCATCTTGTTAGCCTCGGGTGCCGTCGCCCAGGTTTACATGGATTCTACCCGTTTTAATTGGTCGCGGATCGAGAGCACAGAGCCCGTCGCACCCCTCGCGACGAGCGATGCGGATAACGGCGACGGTGTTGCGGACGGGGCCATGGTGTTAAAAACAACCGCGAACACACCTGCCATGCAGGGTGTCCAATATCAGCTGGGCGGGACCGCGGCACTGGGGCAACAGCTGAATCTGGAAACTAAATATTATCAGATAGGCGCTTCGTTCGTGAAATTCAAAATGCAGGTGTACAACAATACGGATAACACCGTGCTGGCGCAAACGGCCGATCTGACCACCGCAACGGGCGTTGTCGGAACAGGTACATTGTCCTATACCTTCACCTCGGCAAGCGTCGGCGACCAGATAACGGTAAGGTTTCTCCGATCCGATGACCTGAACCCGGTACGTTCCGCGGGTATCGATTACCTGAAAATCAATACGAAATTTGCCGGCATGACTCCGCCGGTCGTGGCAGGGCATCTCGTGATCGACGAGGAGAATTTCAACTGGTCAAGAATTGAGAATGCCAACCCGGTGGCAGCCATTGTTAAAAACGACGAGGATAACGGGGATGGCCTGGGCGACGGTGCTTTGCAGATCAAAGGCACGGCGAATACGCCAGCCGTGCAAGGGATACAGTACCTGTTGGGAGGAACGCCCGTGGAATACGAAAAACTGGCCCTTGAGATCAAGTACTACGCCAATTCTACTTCCTACACCAATTTTAGAATGCAGGTTTATAATGTGACGGACGACGCCGTGCTGGCCGAGACCGCAACACTGGGCGTAACGGGTGTCGCGGCAGGTACCGTGGCACCGGTATTCGCGGCCTCATTGACGTATTACTTCACGCAGGCGAGCGTGGGCGACCAGATCGCGGTGCGGTTTGTGCGAAAAGACGACCTGAACCCGGTACGCGTCGCGGCGATCGATTACCTGAAGGTCAATTCGGTGTTTACCAATATGCTACCGATCTGCAAGCCGGATTTCAGCTTTGATCTTCCGCTCACCGCCGCTACTCCCACTGAAATTAACGACCTGAAAACAATCCGGAACAGTTTGTTCGAGCAATTGTATACTTCGGTACCACCCACGACCGAGGAAGTAAATGCGGCATTGGCACAATATGATTTGCTGAATATCCAGGCTACGGGCACCGACATTACCGGTACGCCGGTCACTGCTCCAAGTCAGTTTGCGTTTCTGGCTACATTTGCCCGTTATCTCAAATTCAATCCGGCGGATACGGCCGTCGGCCATAAAGCTTCCAACGCCGTTTGGTACCTGGCAAAGCAAAACTGCAACAACACCAATGCAGCCCTTACTTTTTACAACTTTCCCAGGTTCTCGCGACCTGCCATTTTCCTGAACGACTACCTGTCTCCCAAAGTGAAAGCCCTGTTTGGCAACACACTTTCGACTGAAACGGCGCTGTTTCAATACATCTTCGATGCAAACTATGATTTTGCAACCACCGCAACGAAGGGGGGCATTAATACCGACGTTGTTTACCTCGATCTGGATGTGCTGTTCGCATATGCCGATTGGTTCGATACGAATGACGAGAAAATCAGGTATTTAAAAACGATCAAAAGGTTTTTGGAGCGCTTCGTGATCCATACCAATGGGAAAGCCGACGGATTGAAAAAGGATGGTTCAGGCTACCATCACGGGTCGGCGTACGATGGCTATATGTATGCGTTCGGTACTGCTGCAACGGTCATCAAATCGTTGGAAAGTACTGTTTTCCAGATTGATCTGGCCTCTTATGCCCGTTTTCGGGATGCCATTTATGCACAAGCCATTTACAGCAGCGATTCGGGCATTATCCCGCTTTCCATGACCGGACGGAACCCGCAAACGAGAACGACGACGCTGGCGCCGACTACGCTGGCCAAACTGGCGATTTCGGGCGGTAAGATAATGGGGCTATCCACGGCGGACCCGATCCTGGCAGGTAATTACAACCGGAAGTACGGGGTTAACAGCGATTTCAATTTGAATACCGTTACGCCTTTCGAGGAAGGGTATATTCAGTTTAACTACGGAAACCTGGGTGTTTACAGGAAGAACAACTGGGTGGCAACGTCCAGAGGGTTTTCCCGGGAGTTGTTTGGAGCTGAAATTTACATCAAACAAAACCGGTTCGGCAGGTACCAGAGCTATGGCACATTGGATATTGCCTATCCGGGTAATACGGTTACCGGCAATGGGTTCGACTTGGTGGGGTGGGATTGGAATTTCAATCCGGGTGCGACGACGATCGTGCTGCCATGGGATAGCTTGGGGGCCGAAAAAAGCCGCGTCGACGAGCTCAATTCATATAGTTTCGCGGGCTCGCTGGTGTTGAAACAATCGGGCAAACCGGTGCTTTCGAAAACGATGGGAGAGAGCGGGCTGTTTGCCATGCGGTTTAAAGAGCGTGGCGACCTGGGCTTCGGAACGACTTACGGCCCGCCTACGCATAATGCGACTTTTGAGTTTACAAAAACCTATTTTGCCATCGAAGACTACATCATTTGTCTGGGTAGCGGAATTAAAAACAATGATGCAAACCATCCGACGGTGACTACATTATCGCAGAGATTGAATAACAATTCCAATGATTTGTTTGTCAACGGGGCTGTTAAGTCCAGCCAAAATACGGAGTCATTTGCAGGTTCCGGGCCAAACTGGGTGCTGGATAATTATAAAACCGGGTACTACATCGTGCCGGGTTCGGGAACGCTCAAAATCAGAAACTCGCTGCAACAGAGCCCGTACCAGAACCAGGAGTTTCCGTCCGATTCGCTCATTGCCACGAACGGGTCTAACCCCTACCGGTTGGCCTACCTGGATCATGGCACTGCGCCGGTTGATAATGCTTATCAGTTTGTTTGTCTTCCCGCTTCGGATACGGCCAGAATGGCACAATTCAGCCTGTCAATGCAAAATGAGCAAACAAGGCCGTTCACCGTTCATGCAAACACACCCGCAGCGCAGATTATCGAGCATAGATCCTCCAAAACCTGGGCTTACGCGCTGCCGCTGGCCAATGCATCGATCGACAGCGGTATTGTGGCGTCCAATGACACGCCTTGCCTTGTCATGTACCGCGGGGTGAACAATAATTACAGTCAGATCCTGCTCTCGATCAGCAATCCGGACATGGGTGCTTCGCCATCTACGCCAAAGACGGTGAGGTTAAAACTGCGTTACGAATGGACCCTCTCCGGCGACCCGAATGCCACCATTGTATCAGCCGATTCTACGGGCACCGTCATTGATTTCGTGCTTGCGGACGGCTTTCCGGTGGAGGTGACGTTAACGGCCGTATGCGCCCCGGTGCAGGTAACCATCGCCGACGTGTACGCGATGAACCCCGCGGTGGATATGAAAAACACCATTTATCTCGGCTATGGGCCAACGTCACTGACCACCACGGCCACAGCTACCGGTGCGGAAGGTTACACATACAGCTGGAACACCGGCCAGCAAACGCAGTCCATATCGGTCTCACGAGCCGGTACCTATACCGCCACGGTTTCTTACGCCGGTGTATGCCAGGCAACGGCGTCCGTGAGTATGAGTGTGTTAGACGTGCGATGCGGCAACGACAATGATAAAGTAATGATTTGTCATAACAACAAGACCATTTGTGTGGCAGCGGCGGCTGTGCAGGCCCATTTGGGGCACGGGGATAGCCTGGGTTCTTGCGGTAGCGGCGCGCGCCTGGGGGTGCCCGCCGACGAGGAGGTCACGCTTGCTTCACACATTGCGGTTTATCCTAACCCCGCGCCAGAAAAGTTCTATACCACGGTGCCGAAACTGGAAGCCAATGCCGTGATCACGCTGTACAATGCACGCGGAGAAGTGGTTCGCACTGCTCGTCTCGCTTCCGCAAAGCAAGAGGTGTCGCTTAAAGGGCTTGCTGCCGGTATATATGTGGTAAACATCCGGAATGGGAAGCAGATTATCGTGCGGAAAATTATCAAGTACTGAGGCCTATTTAAACCGAGCCGGGCTAGTTTCACCCGGAAAGCAAATGCTGATCAACGAAATCGGGCCTCTTTGAGAGGTTCGATTTCGTTGGTTACCGGCCTTATCTCTGATTTTTTCTTTGAGATAAGTATTTGTTGAGAAATCAATATATCTTTGTCATCAGATGATATGATGAATACGCCGATACATAAAAGATCATTAGCCGACGAGGTAGCGAACCAGATCAAGGCCTACATCCGGTCGGGGCACTACGTGGCCGGGCAGCGGCTGCCCACCGAGCCCGAACTGATGAAGCAATATGGGGTAGGGAGGTCTTCCATTCGTGAGGCCGTCAGAATGCTGGCGAACTCCGGCTTGTTGCGCGTGCAGCAAGGGCTGGGGACATTCATCAATGAGTTTGTAGAAGAAAATGAGACTTTACATCAGCGATTGAACCGGGCGGCGGCGAAGGATATTGATGAAGTAAGACAGCTTCTGGAAGTCAAAATCGCGCAAAAAGCAGCACTCAATCGCACGCCAAAGCAACTCGAAGAAATAGAAGGTTTCCTGAACGAGCGGATCCAGGCTGCTCAGCAGGCGAAGATCGAAGCGTGTATTCAGGCAGATATTAATTTTCACGTAAGCATCGCCAGGGCATCCGGCAATGAAATTCTGGCCGATATGTACTACGCATTTTCATCCCGGCTGAGAAGTTGGTTTTTGGAAATCTACCCCGATACCAGTTCATTCATCCAGACTAACGACTTGCATAAATCCCTCTTCCTAAGCATTAAAGATGGTAACGAAGAGCTGGCATTGCGTTGCGCCAGGGAGATTTTGAGGCATTAAATTTTTTTAATATTAAACATCAGATGATATGATGAATAGTTCCGCCATCGGGCAAGCGCCCGCATCCGCTCTGCCGCCTGCCAAAACGGTGTATCCGATCCTTTTCGCGATCAGTTTCGCGCATTTATTGAATGATACGATGCAGGCGGTCATTGCGTCCATTTATCCCTTGCTTAAAGTGGATTTTCACCTGAGCTTCGCCCAGATCGGCCTGGTGACACTGTGCTATCAAATCACGGCTTCCCTTTTGCAGCCGTTTGTGGGCCTTTACACAGACAAAAATCCGAAACCCTTCTCGATCGCCGTGGGCATGGGCTTTTCGTTGATTGGTATCCTGTCGCTGGCCTGGGCCGATTCTTTCGGGCTCGTGTTAATCGCTGTGGGCCTGATCGGCATCGGCTCATCGATTTTTCACCCGGAGTCGTCGCGCATTGCTCATTTGGCTTCCGGCGGCAAACGGGGGTTTGCCCAGTCGTTTTTCCAGCTGGGCGGCAATAGCGGCAGCGCCCTGGGGCCATTGCTGGCCGCGTTGATAGTCGCGCCTTTTGGGCAACATGGCATTATGTGGTTTTCGGTGGCCGCGATTATGGGCGTGATGCTGGCGATCCACATCGGGAAATGGTACAAGGGTAGTGCGTCGCAGAAGACGGCCAAAACGGCGTCTGCTACACAAACTTCGCTGGGTCAAAATAAGGTGGTTTTCTCTCTTGTAATCCTGCTTGTCCTGATTTTTTCCAAGTATGTGTACCTGGCAGGTATGACCAGTTACTATACCTTTTTTCTCATGAATAAATTCGGGTTGAGTATTCAGCAGTCTCAGATTCAATTATTTATCTTCTCTTCGGCCGTTGCCATTGGCACTGTCGCAGGCGGGCCGATAGGGGACCGGTTCGGGCGCAAATATGTGATCTGGACTTCGATCCTGGGCGCCGCTCCATTCACCATGTTACTGCCGTATGCCAATCTGTTTTGGACTACCATTCTTGCTGTTTGCATCGGACTGATCATCTCCTCAGCCTTTTCTGCAATTGTTGTCTACGCCCAGGAGCTGGTACCCGGGAAAGTGGGATTGATCGGCGGATTGTTTTTCGGATTGTCTTTCGGTATGGGTGGACTCGGTTCGGCCATGCTGGGTAACCTGGCCGACCATACAAGTATTGAGTACGTGTTCCAGCTTTGCGCGTTTTTACCGCTGATCGGCATTATCACTGGTCTTTTGCCGAAACTTAAAAATGGATGATACTAGGCAACCGGCCGTATTAATTCAGCCATAAATGCGTAGTCCTTGGTTTCCAACGACATCCTTTGCGCAATGGTCTCTATTTGTTGGTATAGCTCTGTATTGATCGGAATGTCAAATTCGAACATCTGGGTCAAAATCGTATCAAACGCCAGGGCATACTCATGATATTGCAGAAATTCATTTGCATTGACGCAATCCTGTTCGGGCAACCCCAGTAGCCTGCATTCCGCAATAAGGGTACGTATTGGGCTGGTAAGTGGATTCTTAAACATTTATATCCGGGAGCCTTAGTAATGGGGAAAAGACTGGCGCAAGGTATTGAACAAATTTCATTTCGATCTTTTAACCTTGCTCCAATAAATGTCTCCCATTACAATAGCAACAAGAACACCAAGAACCACATACAAAGCGGGCGCTGTTTTCCAGTGTTGTAACTTGAACTGTACGAATAATAGGAGTATTGCTGCAATCGCAATCAACACTATGACACGAGCTGTGTTAATGTAAATCTTTTGCATTTGTTTGAATTGGTTTTCTATCTGCGAAATGCGCAAATCGTAACATATCAGATACTTTATGTTTTAAGTATCAATATATTATAATTTACTTATAGTTTACCCTTCGTTTACGGACATTCAGGTTCACTCACACCATCATAGACAACCATTTTCGCCGGTGCGATATTGGCGTTGCAGTAACCGACGGCCTTGTTTTGTCGTTCGGCTTCGGGGTCATAATGAAATTGTAATTGGAAAATCGTGTCCCGCTTTATCAGCGATTTGGGAAGGTTTATCACTGCTGCTACGTAGACTTCGCCCTGGCTGTCGCTGCTCAGCCTGGTGGCGTACGACGTAGGTTTCAGGAGCCTGACCAGATGTGTTTCCGTTTTGGTCGGACAGTATTCTGTCAGGTAAACGGCCGGGATGCATTGTATGCCCGACATTGGTTCCGTTTTATCCTTGTCGCAGCTAAGCAATGCCAGGGCTGCGACTGCTGTCAGCAGGCTATTTTTTTTCATATTCATAACGGATCATACCCATTTCAGCAAAACCCCAGGTAGGCGAATACAATATTTCCTCCCGAAGCAGTTTCCCATAATATTTTCTTTTACTCACCACATTGGTGCCGACCAAAGTACGGATCTGGTTGCCGGCGATGTCGAACGCGTAGGTTCTTCGGGATTTCACATTGCCGGCAGCGTCCTGATATATTTCCGACGACGGCAGCGTATTGTTGCCCGTATATTCGGTAATGGTAATCGATTCGAGCGCATTCCGATGATCGAACCGCTCTGTCCTGATCAGGCGGTTCTGGTTATCGTAGGTGTAGTTCTCGGTGTTCGACAACTCGTTGTTATACATATACACCTGCATTTTGCCCACATTTCCGCTGCCGTCAAAAGTGTATTTATAGTGATGATGCTTGCCTAGTGATTGCGACCAGGTATAAGTTTCGGCGAGTTTTCGATTGGCATACACATAGTGGATCGAACGCAACAATGTACCGCTGGCGTCCACCACTTCTTCCTGCGTGAGCAGACCGCCCTCATAGGTATAGGCGATCGTTCTCGCCAAAGTTGGGTTGTTTACGACGCCGTCGTACACTTTTTGGGCCGCCATCCGGCCGTTACGGTAGGTATATTCCTTGTAGGTCAATAGCTGGTCGGGAGCGCTGTACATCGCCTCGCGTGTGAGATTTCCCTGGGTGTCGTAGGTAAAAAGCACGTGCCCGCCAGGCTCCTCGGAATCCGATTTACTGAAATTGAGGATTTTGGTTAACCGGTAATGATCTGTGTTGTAAATGCTCGTATCGCCTTCATTGGGTTCGGGTGGTCCTTGAAAGGCTTCTATTGGCTTGTTTTTACAACAAACCAGGAAATGCATGATGATAGCCAGGTAGCAAAGCTTTTTCATAGCGAACGATCTGAATACAACGCCTTAAAAGACACGAAAAGTCATGTAACCGTTGTAATATAAACCAGATCGCAAGAACTTTCTTCCCAGTCTTAGTCACCCGATTCGCCCCAGGTGCGGGTTAGCTAACTAACCCGCATTCAGGCAGAACGCACGTCCAGGATTTTCAATTTTCGTATCCCGGCGGGCATTTTCCATTCTACGGTTTCACCCTTGCAAAGGCCGATCAAAGCGGCGCCCATCGGGGTGAGGATGGATATTCTTTGTTGTTTAATATCAGCCAGATTGGGCATGACGATACTGAATTCCATTTCCCTGTTGGTGGTCAGTTCCAAAACTTTTACTTGTGAATTAAGACGGATACTATCCTCGGGAAGCTGATCGTCTTCAACGACTATCGCACGGTTCAGCTCGTAAGCGAGTGACATTTCACTAGCGGCTGGGCTGTCCGAGAAGTTGCTCGCAAACTGTTTGAGAAGGCGAAAATCGTTTTTTCCAAGTATAACAGGGCTTGTGTTGCTGCTCATGATGTGTTTGGGTTTGTTGGTTGTCCACGAAGTGGTTTCAAAATGAAAGGGTTCAGGAATAGTCGACCGCGGTCCGCCGCAACTCCGGGGAGGTACGACGGAACCGCGGCCAATGATAGCGTTATGTGTTTGATGCTGAGTGCCCCGGGGCGTTATTTCGCGGGGGAAGTATTTTGCAGGTCAGACCAGTATTGGTTAACAAAAATCCGCTCCTGCCGCGACAGGCCTTCGTTCGCTTTGGTAAGCCGGGCCAAAATTCTGAGAAATCGTTCAGTGGCTGTTTTATACGAGTTTGCCGTCCGGTTTCCGGCCTGGCCTTGCCGCTGTATCGTACCCGTTTTGTCAAGGATCACCGCATTCTCACGGATAAAGTTTGTGATGATCGACATATCAGGCCAATGATGCTGCAAACCAGCTTCATGCTGTTGAAATTGGCCGTTTGTGCTGAAAAGTTGCTGGATTTTTTCCAGTGCCGGTGAAATTCCTATTTTATCCATGCATTCCAAATCGTTTGATGCTCACTACTTATCCTCGCTTACTGACAGGGTTAATTAAAGGCAAGGGCCGCAAATTGATGGAATACCTTTTCATCGAGCTTATAGCGATCATTCAGTGTAAGGCTGCTACGGGCGTTGAAAAGGGCATAATTTACCGCATTGTACATCAGCCAATAGGAGGGGGTTACGCCCAGCAGGTTTTGTTCAATCCGCAGGCGCTCGCGGGCTTGCCTTGCCAGCTGAACCGGAATTGGCAGGCTGCCCAGCATATTTTCCTCTTTGCGGGTAATGGATTTTTTTTGAAAATACTCATATACCATTGCTGTGAGCGTAAGATTCTGTTGCGTGACGGAGCTTAACAGGTCCGTGAGCTGCTGCTGCAGTGCGTCCAAATCTATCTTGCGATTTCCTTTGGGCCTGCGCAATTGCGGTAGTGCTTCCGGGCTGCCGGAAGAACCGCTTTTCTTTTGCTGCCCCTTGAAAGCGCCGGGCAAATGGCCGCGCAGCCATTCCCGATAGTGGCCGAGTTCTGCGAAGGAATCGGCCCAGCCCATCAAACCGTTCTGGCATACCGCCCTGTACATGCTTCCGCCCGGCAGGCCGTTGTCTGCAGCAAGGGTGCGCCCCTGTATGCTGAAAGGCGTTTTGCCATTATAGCCGTTAGTCACAATAATGCTTCGTCTCAGATGCTCCCCTCCGATAGGCAGTTCCTCCGGAAGGACAATGCTGATACTGAATTCTCCGGTGACCGTGTGCTTGATCTGGAGTTCGTACTGACTGAACAGGCTGTCCACGGCCTGTCTGATCATTTCATTGGGTATAATGGTGTAGCCGGAGCTTTGTATTCCAAAAATTGTTTTCCTGTGCCCGGGCGGCGTACCTACTATCAGCTGCTGCCGGTCGGTGGCAATAATGTCATACTCGGGCAGCATATCGGCCAGTAACACCGAATCCACCGGATAACAAATTTCCTCCCAGGATGTAGCCGTTTGCGGCATTGCGCTCAGGTAAGTCATTCCAATTGCTTTTTTACAGTTGTAAATTTACATCCGGGAATTGAATTTCCAACCGTTGGATGGAATAATTTTAGCCAAACCGGAATCCGGACTTTCTCGGTTTGGCTTGTTGAATGCGTTGTAAGTGCTTCGATTTAAATGTGATATGGGTTTGATCAGGCGGTATGTTGCGCTCCTTATTGCGCAGGCGACAGTACTATTTGACGCAGATCCAGCAGCGCACCGCTGGCGAACGCCTGGCCGGGCCTGAATTTGACTTTTTGTACACCGGCCGCAAGGCGCAGGGTTCCCACGGACTTACTTTGGAAGTTCTCCCAGCCTCCGCTTCGGGGGACTTTGCCGGATAATGACACTTTCCCCGCTTCCAGTACAAACGCTTTGCCAGCCTCCTTATCGTCGACAGACCATTCCATGCGCACTTCATATACCCCGGCCTTGGGTACTTCAATCTCCCATTCCACAGCATCCGCAGCGCCAAACCAGCCAAAGGCCTTCCATTTGGGCATGTATTGAATTTGAGGCCCTGTGCCTTTGCCTTTTTCGGCTGTTAAATGAAGGACGCCTTTTGCATCGGTAGCCACCAGTTCGGGGATGTTGATGGTGTCCCGTACCGCCTTTACGTAGCCTGCTATTTCATTCACAGGGGCGATCCAGATGCCGTTGTTGGGGTCTTTGGCGTATTCGCAGAGTTTGCGAAGCATTGCCAGGCGGCTGGTTTGCGGGCCGGAGTCGGCCATTTCGTGTCCGGCGAGCACGAGCCATTGCCCCGATTTCCGGGCCGCTTCAATGATCGGAAGAATCTGTTCGAAGTCCTTACCGTCGGTTTCCATGCCCGTCAGCTGCGCGAAATCGCAATAGGCGGGGTCAACGGGCGCTTCGTCCAGCCAGCCGCGGCCCGTCATGAATAACTCCGAAATAAGTGGTATAAAGCTCCGTGTCCCGCGTCCGCGGCCTACGAACGTGTGCCCGCACGGGTATGCGTACGAGACCGGCGTTACCCCAAGCATCGCCTGGATTTGGCGGTTGGTTTCCGTCAGTTCGGAACGCATTTGGTCGAGGGTGTAGGTTTCGAGCGCCTTTTCCCTGGACCATACAAAATTGCCACTGCAAGGGTGGTGTAATGAATGGTTGCCCATTTCGTGCCCGCTGGCTACTGCTTTTTTCCAGCCTTCCAGCTGTTTCTGAACGGCCGAGGGAACAAGGTAGAATGTTCCCTTAATGCCGTATTCGTTGAGAAGCGGTACGCCCGCCGTCGCCTGACTGCCGCGCGCATCGTCGAACGTAAGGCTGATCGCCATTTTCTTCCCTTCGGGCCATTTGAAGGTTTGCGAGGCGGCCGGCGGTGTAATCAGGCCGGCAGCTGCCAGGCAGGAGAGACTTAGGTTGCGAAGTAAATGTTTATACGCCATAGGGGTAGGATGTGGGTGTAGGAGGTAAGGAAGTGTTACTTTGCGTTTTTGATATAGGCCAGTAGGTCTGCCATTTGTTGTTTATCAATCGATGCTTCGAACCCTACGGGCATGCTCGACATGCCCAATGTTTTCAATGATTTGATGTCCTTTCGTGCAACGACTTTTTTCTGGCCGCCGTAATTGGAAAGTGTCAGGGCAGAAGGTGTTTCGCTGGATATGAGTCCCTGCGCCGACTCGCCCGAGCTGAGCTCGATTTGCCAGAGGTCATATCCGTCGGCAATGGAAAAGTTGGGGTCCAGGATGTCGGCCATAATCGATTCGGGGCGTCTGTTACGGATCGTTCCGAGATCGGGTCCGAACGCTACGCCGCCTGCACCGCCGATTTGGTGGCACACCGCACATTGCTGCTCGAACACCCGTTTGCCGGCCTGTGGATTTCCCGGTAGGGTCATGACGGGCTGATAGGACTGTATTACCACGTGGCGCTGGCTTTCCTTTTGGGTCAGGAGCCGTCTCGCGCGGTTGCGCAGGGTTTCGTTTTGGTTCGCCATCAGGGATACGCTGCGGGGCCACCCGAGGCTCGCCTGATCGATTTTGCCTTGTTCCAGGCCGTCCAGCAGGAGCGTAATCCGTTTAGGATCGGAAAGGAAGAACCCTATGGCCGATTCCCGCACATCCTGTGTGAGTGACGACCATCTGTCGAGCAGCAAGCGGCATACCGTTTCGTCCGGTATGGCGCTGAGCGTTTTCAGTGCTGCGATTTGAACCGGGCGAGGCTCGCTCGGCATCACCCGTTTTTGGAGCATATCCGAGTATTCCACCGGGTTTTTGAAAGAAAGTAACTGAATCGCCTCTACACGCTTTTCGGTTGTGGCGCCTTTGTTGGATGCAGTCAGCACGGCTGTTTTGATAGCAACCGGGGTTTCCGGTCCGGCGGGGAGCCCGGTTTTCCGCAGGAGCTGCATACTCGCCTGCCTGATTTCCGGATTTGGATTTTTTGTTGATGCATTCAATAGTAGCGACTTCTCGGCTTCGAGTGAGGCAATATCCGTTTTCTTATTGAGGCTTTCGGCTAATCCACGCAGTACGGGCGCCTGCCATCCCTGCGTGGCCGCGGGGGCCAGCGCTTTACGAATGATGGAACGGATGGCGGCAGCGTCGCCGCGGGCACCAGTCAATGTGCTCAATCGTTGCACAAGTGCCGCATACGCTTCGTCGCGGGGTTTATAACGTTTCAGTGTTTCGGCAAACAGAACGTCGTTTCCGTAGGCGGAAGTGAGGGCGGCGGTTTGTACCCACGGATCCCGCAGGTCTTTGAACAGAATTGTTTCGCGCGCTTTGAGCGCGTCTGCGGACTTCGCGTCTGCGGACTTTATTTCGCCGAGTGTTAGAAGTACCTGAAAGCGGACTTTGGCATTCGCGTGATTGGCGAGAGCAGTCAGGGCAGGTGTGAGCTCCGGAAATTGTGCGAGGTGAAGCTCGGCAATCCTGACGGCGTTTTCCGTTACGCCCGCCTCCGGGTCTTTCAAAGCGCGTTGCAGATCGTCCGCACGGAGTGCCCCCAAGCCTTCCAAGGCCCACAACGCGTGCAGCCGGCCCTTGGGATCATTGCCGATAGCCATGCGTTTCAGTAGTGGGATAGCGGCTTCATGATGGCGGTCAAGCAGTAGCCGCTGTGCATTGCGGCGCCACCAGATGTTTTTGTCTGCCAGTTTTTCTACCAGATCGGCATCCGAGAATGTATGGAGGTTCAGCTTGCCCGACCACGACAGCCGCGGCGTGCCTTTGGGAGAGATCCGGTAAATACGGCCCATATCCCGGCCATGGTAGAGCGCCCCGGATTTCACGACATCGTCGGCCATCCATTCCGGGTGTTCGATAATCTGGCGGTAATAGTCCACTACATACAACGCGCCATCCGGACCGACGTACATATTCACGGGCCTGAACCAGGAGTCGGTGGAGGCCAGAAATTCTTTTTTATTCTGTATCCGGCTGGCTGTAAAGCTCGCGCCGTTGTCGCGGATAATATCGGCATGGACCAGGTTACTGACAGGTTCCGCAACGAATGCGACGCTATCGTACGGAGCAGGGAAGAGCCCACCCTGATAGCTCGTGAGGCCACATGCCGACGTAAACACGCCGAGATCGGTGAGCAGCTGGTGCTGCGGGTTCTTTGTAATGGGAAACACTTCTGAGGAGTGGTCGGATAGGGTTTGGGTTACTTTTGAAATCAGCAAATCGGGGTTACGCTGCAAGTAGCGGTTGGCAATTACTTCGTGATAACCCGGGTTTGCATTGCTGACCAGCAGATAACGCCCCCATTGATCGAATGTATGGCCAAATTGCGTATAACTGCTCAATACCTCTAATCCCTTGGCGTCAGGCCGGAACCGTACGCCTCTTCCCAGACCATTTTCTGGTAAGCGGGGGCCGTCGGGGAGGCGAGGATAGAAGATTTCCCCACCGCGGTCGCCAAATTCTTTCTGGAAAGTTTTAGTCGTGACGGCCGGCTCATGTCCGAGGTAGATCCAGTTGTCGATGCCCAGGATCGGGTTGTTGAAGTTATGCTGAGGGTTGGACATCGCGAAACCCGTCAGGAGCGTGTCGCACGTATCGGATTTTCCGTCACCATCCGTGTCTTCCAGGTAAAGCACATTGGGCGGATCGGTCACCAGAACGCCCTTCTTCCAGCGCAAGATCCCGGTCGGTAACACCAGGTTTTCGGCGAAAATCACCGATCGGTCCATTTTCCCATCGCCGTCGGTATCGTGCAGCGTTCTCACTTTGCCTGTGCCGCTTTTGTCGAGCGGGTACCCGTGCATTTCGACGACGTACATCACCCCGTTTTCGTCGATTTCCATCGCAACCGGGTCCGAAACTTCCGGCTCGCTGGCCACCATTTCGATCTGAAAACCTTCCGGAACCTCAAATGTGGCGATAGCGTGTTCGGGCCTTACCTCGCGGGGATATGCTTCTTTTCGCTCGATGGCCGATGCAAATACCCCGCCGCAGAGCGCCAGGGCAACCAAAAAGCGTTTCATACTGGTGTCGTTCATGGTAATATCGCTCTGCCGGCGCCAATAGTATTTAGTATCCGCCGCCCTACTAATATTACTCGCTTCTGCCGGATTTCGGCTACTTACCGATTGATTATATGTCGGTATGCATTTGTGGACTGGATCCGCCTTCGAAGCTGGGCAATTGAAGGTATGCATTCAGATACGTGGTTTGCATAACGATCACCGCCTTAACAGAATCGTCGGAAAATTTGTGATTCTTAAACCCGGCTCCGCAAATCACTCGCTGATGGCGACGTGGATGTCAGCGCTCTCCTGAGCATTGCCGCCAACTGCTGGAATGAATGAAACCCTGTGGCTTTGAACCCGTGCCCATTCACCGTAAACGTAATGGTCGGGCAGCTGTCGATTTTATTGGTACGGATTTTCAGCGCGTCTCTTTGCAATGCGCGCCGGGTAGCAGGACTGTCGAAATCGGTCCCGAATTTTTGCAAATCAAGAATGCCGTGGTTTTCGCGGCTGATTTCCCGTGCCAGGTCTACCAAAACACGGGAAAGTGAAATGTCCCTGCCGTCGGCGAGCGCAGCTTTGCGAAGGGCGTTCATGTAGAGGTTCGCCGCTCGCTGCGACTGTAACGATACCGCTTTCACCGCCTGGCACGCCCTGGTGTTGGATGGCTCGCAGCCTGAGCCATTCGGGCTCCGGCTCATTGTATCGCTTGTGACGAGACAGAAACGGACGTTAATCAGTTCGCTGAATTTGGTGGTGAATTCATGCCAATGCTGCTGCATTCGCCAACTGACCGGGCATAACGGCTGGGTGTAGTATACTATATTGACAATAGTGTGGTTCAGGTCGATCGGTTTCATTTTCTTTCGTTGATTTCAGCACTGCCGGTCATCACCGGACTCCCGGCTTTTCCATTGACAACTGGTGTATGGAATGCCCAAAAGGCGTGCCGTAACTATGTAGAAAGACTTCGGGGGAGTAAAGAATAGCCTCTGTATACAAATCGACGCGCTGATCAGTCAAATATGTATCCGCGGCTTACCGCGTCCTGTTTCGCGGTGTCCGTCCAGCAGATATAGATATCCCATGAAGAAGGAGTCTCCGGTTCTTGATCCGGGAGGGAAAAATGCGTTGCGTGAAAGCCTCGTATTTTCAAATCAGCAATAATGGATTCTACAATTTTACGCTCGACGTCACTAGTGGGAATCGTGTAAATGAGGTACTGCTTGTTCGTGCCTCTGGCTTCGGCTATTTGGGCAACAATCGCCTTAATAACAAATTCCTGTTTTGCCGCCGACATAATGTTTGACACGATAGATTAAGGAGAGAAAGCAAAACTCACATGTCCGGGGATAAATACACTTGTAAACAAAGGCTAAGTTGCAGGCACAATAATTGCTATAAATAGCAGTTTGAGCCCAACCATAAACGATATGTATACAACAGATGATTTATCGGAAAGGCTCTGGAAGGTCTGTCTGCCATACATCTCCGATTCAAAAAGCGTCATAATACACAAACATTACTGCTACAAAGTGGCCGTGAGCCTCGACCATCGGATCGAGTGCAGTGTGGAAGATTCTACTTATACTGCAATGAAGGGGTTTGTGGTTAATGGCAAGGCCATGCACCGATGCATCTCTCCCGACGGACCGGTGTTGAGCATCCTGATCGAGCCGCAGAGCCCCTGGGGAGGTAAGATCAGGGAAATACTGGGTGATAGGGACTTTGTCCGTTTCGAAGAAATCCTGGACGTGGACAGTCTAGGGCCTATTCTTCCGCTGAACCACGCCCTTTTAAAAGATACCGATCTCATTCCACACATTTTCCAACTGATGTTTTCTGTCACCGGGCTGAAAATTCATGATTCCAACCTGATCGATCCGCGCGTCATGCGGATCATCGACTATGTGTCCGGGCATCTTACCAGCGATATAACAAACCGGGAAATCGTGGATATCTCCCATCTTTCATTTCACAGGACGCGGCATTTGTTTGCGGCCGAAGTTGGAATTCCCCTATCGAGATATATTTTGTGGCAGCGGTTGCGGCGCACACTTAAAACTGTCATCGAGTCGGGCGAATCGCTCTCCAAAGTTTGCCGGGATTACCACTTTACCGACCTCTCGCATTTTCATAAAACATTTAAAAACATCTTTGGATTGAACCCGTCCAATTTCCTGGTTGAATGCAGGGTTATTGTCCAGGACGACGCGCACGTCGAAGAAGTTGTCGCCAGCGGTGAAGACTTGTAAATTGGGGCTAATATTTACTGTTTCAGGGGTTTTCTTCTTTCAAAAGGTTGTGGCGTAGTTACGTTTGTTTCATTTTAGCGCTCCCTTTACTCGCCTTGTTGGTTTCCGGTCGAAACCACACTCAACATTTTTTAACTTTTTGAAAGAACAGGGGTAGCGCGTTTATGAAATTATCTGTTTCTGCGGATTCTCAATCCAGAGAATTGCAGGATTGTAGTATCTCTTATATTATCCAAGCAACGAATCACTCTGTACACCTACAAAACAGATTTGGATTCAAGATTGTTGTCACTTTGGGCGATACCTTTGATCCGGAGATCGATGGGCGTTACCATAAAGCCGTTAAAGGATTTATTATCGCCCGGAATGTAAGGCATACCTGGAATTCCGGTGAGGCAGTCATGTTTATCAGCCTCGTCGAACCTGCGAGCCGGTGGGGCGGTGATCTGAGAGTATTACTTGCCGGGCGGGAGGTTTGCTTCATCGAAGAGTTAATGGCAGTGGAGGAGATTGACTCCATCCTGCCGCGTGGACTCGACGCGATGGATGAAATGGTTGTTGCGCAGCGGGTTCAGGCCTTTTTTGCGAGGTTGGCAAAAAAAAGTCCGGCAATGCCGCGGCGGAAAACAGATGATCGGATGGCGCGGGTGACGTCCTATATCGACCAGAATCTCTCCAAAAACATCGATCTGGCCGAAGTCGCGAATCTGGCGCACCTGTCGTCTCACCGTTTCAGGCATTTGTTCACAGAGCAGATCGGCCTTCCTTTTACGCAATACATTATATGGCAGCGCCTTAAAAAATCGGTTTATGCAGTGGCTTCGGGTGAAATGACACTCGGAGAAGCGGTGGAGAATTTCGGCTTCACCGACCAGGCGCATTTCAGCAATACATTTAAGAAAACGTTTGGTGTATTTCCCAGGGTATTCCTGCAAAGATCCTCCATTATTTTACAGGTTTGTGCAAAAAAAGAATAGCCTCAATTTACAATACCGGTCTATTTGAAAAGGTCTAATTTTGAAAAGAGTAAAGGGACATTATTGGGTTATTACGTGATTCAGATGATTGCAGCGGGTGCTGTGCTCAGTTCGCGTATATACATAATCGTTGTTTGAATTTGAAGTAAAAGAGGGGTCAGGAAAAAGGCTCCTCGCTGCCCACCGGGCTGGGGATTCTTTCTGTCAAAATAGGGCAATGCAGATATGGGGGCGTTAAAAAGCTGGCACACTTTTCTAGTGTAAAACGCAGACTTTAACACCTATGGCTATGCTGAAACGCAAACCACACTTTTTTTACAGAAACGGGTTATCGATTGTTTTTCTCTCGTTTTTCATTGTCGCATGGGTAGCACAGGCCTTTTTTGGCTGGAAGCAGCACAATGATGAATTAATGGAGCTGGGCGCGCAACCGATCGCGTTTGCACATTACCTTTCCAGCGGTCACTTTTTTTCTTCGACATTTGAAAACTTCCAAAGCGAGTTCCTACAAATGGCGATGTATGTAATCCTGACCATTTCACTTCGTCAGATTGGTTCGGCCGAGTCGAAAGACCTGGTGAAGCCGGAAGAAGTCGATCGTGCGCCCGATCCTTTGAAAAAAGATGCGCCCGGGCCTGTGAAGCGGGGGGGATGGCAATTATGGCTGTACCAGCAGTCCCTGTCGATCGCTTTTGTGGTGCTTTTCATAACGAGCTGGGCGGGTCATTTGTATGGCAGCTATACCGATCACAATGAGCAAAGGACGCTTCACGGGGAACCGGAGCAATCGTTGCGGGCATTTTTGGGGGAACCCGATTTCTGGTTTGAGACTTTTCAGAACTGGCAAAGCGAATTTCTTTCCGTCGCTTCCATTGTCATCCTGTCCATTTTTCTCCGGCAAAAGGGTTCACCGGAATCCAAACCGGTCGATGCCGCCCATTGGGAAACAGGCAAATAAATGGTGCGGGTTCAGGGACGAACCCGCACAGTTTATTAATCGGTTTGAGAAGGAGATGACGAGCATCTCAACGCAACCACAGAATGGTCGGCGATGGTGAGGCTTCCGCCCGATGGAATCGCTTGATCAGCTTCGCCGACGAAATTTGCCGCTGTATTAACCACGACGCGCCAGTCGGAGCCGCATTCCACAGGCGGCAGCGTAAAATCCAGCGGCTGGTCTCCTGCATGAAAAATGATGTAAAAGTTGTCGTCGGTGATTTTATTGCCGTCCGGATCAACGCACCGGATCCCCTGGCCGTTAAGATACACCCCGAAGGTCCGGGCGATGTGGCCTTCCCACTCCTGATCAGGGATTTGCTGCCCGTTTGGCCAGAACCACATGATATCCTTCACGTCCGAACCTGTAACAGGGAGGTCCTGGAACCAGCGTCTGCGGCGGAAAGTCGGGTGCGCATTACACAGCCCGATCAGTGCCCGGGTAAATTCGAGCAGCTGCTGGTCGGCATTGGCCCAGTTGAGCCAGGAGATTTCATTGTCCTGGCAATAGGCGTTGTTGTTGCCGTGCTGGGTTTTGCCCAGCTCGTCGCCGGCAGCCACCATAGTTACCCCCTGCGAAAGGAGCAGGGTGGTAAGGAAATTCCTTTTCTGCCTGTCCCTGAGTGAATTGATCTCTGTATTGTCTGTCGGACCTTCCGCACCGCAATTCCAGGAGTGATTACTGTCATCGCCGTCCTGATTCTGCTCGCCATTCGCTTCATTGTGTTTTTGCTCAAAGCTCACCAGATCGTTAAGTGTGAAGCCGTCGTGCGCTGTAATGAAGTTGATGCTGGCCGTGGGCCTGCGGTAATCGCTTTGGTAGAGGTCTGGACTGCCAGTGAAACGCCGCGCAAACGCCGTCATCTCAATATCCTGCCCACGCCAGAAGTCTCGGATCTGGTCGCGGTAAATCCCGTTCCACTCTGCCCAACCCACCGGAAATTTGCCCACCATGTAGCCATCTTCGTTAATGTCCCACGGCTCGGCGATCAGTTTGACTTGCGAGATCACCGGGTCCTGATGGATAATGTTAAAAAATGAACTGAGGGTGTCGGTATCATGTAGCGTACGCGCCAGCGTGGCGGCCAGATCGAACCGGAAACCGTCCACATGCATTTCGGTAATCCAGTAGCGGAGGCTGTCCATAATCAGGGCCAATACATTAGGCAGCCGGACGTTGAGCGTATTGCCGGTGCCGGTGTAATCCATATAGTACCGTGGATTGTCCTGCACAAGCCTGTAATAGGCAGCATTGTCCAGCCCTTTGAATGAAAAGGTGGGGCCGAAATGGTTGCCTTCGGCAGTATGATTATAGACTACATCCAAAATGACCTCAATGCCGGCCTTGTGCAGTTCGCGCACCATCTCTTTAAATTCCCTGACCTGCGCTCCCGGCTCGCGGCGGCTGCTATACCGGATGTCCGGTGCAAAAAAGCCAAGCGTATTATAACCCCAATAATTGGTAAGGCCCTTTTCGATCAGATGCTGGTCGGCTACGAAATGGTGAATGGGCATAAGCTCAATGGCAGTGACGCCAAGTTGTTTCAGATACTGAATCGACGCCGGATGGGCAATAGCCGCATAGGTACCTCGAATGTTTTCCGGGATTTGGTCCCAGAGGTTGGTAAAGCCTTTTACATGAATTTCGTAAATGACGGTATTATGATAGGGAATGTTCGGATGCACGTCGTCCTGCCAGTCAAAGCCAGGATCGATCACCACCGATTTCGGCATGAAACCCGCGCTGTCGGTGTCATTGAAACTGAGGTCCTCCTCGGCATTTCCGATCTGGTAGCCGAATACCGCATGATCCCATTTGACATGGTTATTGATCGCTTTTGCGTAGGGATCGAGCAGCAATTTGTTGGAATTAAACCGGTGTCCTTTTCCCGGATCATATGGCCCGTGGGCACGGTAGCCGTAAAGTTGCCCGGGGCCGAGGCCTGGGATATATACATGCCATATGTGGTGGGTTACCTCCTCGATCTTAACTTTAATGTGTTCTTTCTCTTCATTTTCTGGTTTAAAAAGGCATAGTTCGATACCATCGGCATTCTCGGAGAAAACGGCAAAGTTTACTCCGTTGCCATCCCAGGTCGCGCCCAGGGGATAAGGTTTGCCGGGAAGTGTTTTTATTTCCTGCTCACCGGCAGATTCGAGCAATTCGTTTTCAATGTGTTGTTCCATTTTTTTTGCTACTTACAATTCGTTTTTTAATCATCAATTTGTACTAAAAGGCCTTCATCCCCCGCCAGGGTAATCACGTTTGCGACCTGCATCCCTATGCGTTCCTCTTCGGTGCTGAGTTTTATCATGCCGTTGTAACTGGTGTTTTGCGGACGAAAATAGGCCGGGCGGTGACTCAGGTTGAGGATAATGAGGAATGTCTCATCGTGCTCTTGCCGGAGATAGGAGATAAGCTGTCCGTCTGAATAAACCGGGCTATAACTTCCCACGCTTAATGCCGCGCTTTTTTTGCGCATATCGATCAGTTTGCGGTAGAACGACAGCATGGAATGCGTGTCGTTTTTTTGCTTCTCCACATTCACCCTTGCTGCATTGTAGGGCAGTCGCAGCCAGGGCTTTCGGGCAGAGAAGCCGGCATTGATCTCCGGGCTCCATTGCATGGGTGTTCGGCAAGGATCGCGGCTGACATTCATGTCGGGCATATTCAGGCCTTGCGGATCTACGATTTCATCCATAGGGATGGGTACGTCGGTCATCCCGATTTCATCGCCGTAATAGATGGTGGGCGTGCCGCGTAGCGTGAGCAGCAGCATGGCTGCGATTCTGGCCTGCGATAACCCCAAACGACTGGCGATTCGGGGCTTGTCGTGATTGCTCAATACCCAGTTCGGCCAGCTTCCCGCGGGCAGTGCGCCTTCGTAGGCGTCGATCGCACTTGCGATTTCCCGGGAATTCCAGGGCAGGGTCAGGAGCTGAAAATTGAACGGCAGATGCGCCCCGGAGTTGTTCTGGCCGTAGTAGGTGACCAGCTTCGGAATCGGCAGGTAGATCTCCCCGATGAGCAGCCTGTCGTCGTACGCATCCGTGAGCTCGCGCATCATGCGTACGATCTGATGTACCTCGGGCTGATCGGTGGAATAAACAGGAAGATAGTCGTCATATAGCGGGTTTGCGGTATCGCCGGCGGCATTTGGTGCAGGTGGATTGTCGCGCAGCTGGCTGTCCTTAATCATGTGCCACATCACATCCACCCTGAATCCGTCGACCCCTTTTTCGAGCCAGAACCGCATGACATCGAGCATCGCCTGCTGCACCTCCGGATTGCGCCAGTTGAGATCAGGTTGTTCTTTCAAAAATGCATGATAGTAATATTGCCCGGTGTGCGGGTCCCACTCCCAGGCCGGCCCGCCGAATACGCTAAGCCAATTGTTGGGTACGGAACCGTCTGCCTTGCCGTCATGCCAGATGTACCAGTCCCTTCTCGGATTGTCCCTGGATGATCGGCTTTCCAGAAACCACGGGTGCTGGTCGGAGGTGTGATTCGGTACGAGGTCAAGCAGCAACTTCATACCCCGCCGGTGGACCTCGCTCAGCAGCTCGTCGAAATCCTCCATGTTTCCGAAAAGCGGGTGAATGCCGCGATAATCGGAAATGTCGTACCCGAAATCGGCCATCGGCGAAGGGAAAATCGGGGAAAGCCACAGGCAGTCGACGCCAAGCCATTGCAGGTAGCCGAGCCGGGTAATAATACCTTTCAGGTCGCCGACGCCGTCGCCGTTCGAGTCCTGAAAAGACCTTGGGTAAACCTGATAAATAATGCCATGATGCCACCACCTATGTTGGGCGGAAGAAGGTTCTACCGAAAGTATCGCTGTTGTATGTTCCATTATCCTGTCTCTTTGAAATAGTCGGCAGCCCCTTCTAAAATCGCGCCTGAATAAGCAGGTAGGGATGGCACAGGTTTTTTCCGGGCCGGCAATCCAAAAAGAAGAGGTGCTTAACATCCTATATTATGATACATATCACAGCAGGCGCATACAGGGACGGTGAACAAATCAGGTTCAGGGTATGGGCCCCGCAATCCAAGCAAATGAACCTGATTTGTCACCGAGCGGAACGCGCAACCTTCCGAATGGAGCCGGACGACGAAGGCTATTTCAGTCTGATGCTACCCTGGCAGGACGAGGTCTGCCGCTATGAATATGCACCGGATGGCCAGGGGCCTTTTCCTGATCCCGCATCGCATTTTCAGCCCGAAGGTGTGCATGGATATTCACAGTTTGTAGATCACACCCGTTTCCCGTGGACGGACAACGAATGGCGTGGGCGCGCATTCGAACACCTCATTTTGTATGAACTGCATGTAGGCACGTTTACGCCGGAAGGAACGTTCGAAGCCATCATCCCGCGGCTGGCGGCGCTGGCGGACCTGGGTATCAATGCGATCGAACTGATGCCCGTTTCGGAATTTCCCGGCAGCCGGAACTGGGGTTATGACGGGGTGTTTCCCTATTCCGTACACAGCGCATATGGCGGGCCCGATCAGCTGAAAGCGCTCGTGGATGCCGCCCACGCGCTAGGCATTTCCGTCTTTTTAGATATTGTCATCAACCACATCGGCCCGGAGGGCAACTACCTGGGCCATTTCGGTCCCTATTTCACCGAAAAGTACGCAACGCCCTGGGGCAAGGCGATCAATTTGGATGGCGAATGGTCGGACGGTGTGCGGGATTACTTTTCGGACCTGATCCTATTCTGGTCGGAATATTACCATTTGGACGGGCTCCGACTGGATGCCGTTCATGAAACTTTCGACAAGGGCGCATTCAGTTTCTGGGAGCTTGTACATGAGAAACTTCATATGCATCAGCAATATAGTGGTCGCGTTTTTCACCTCGTTGCCGAATCCGATCTGAACAGTCCGCGTGTCGTTAAACCCGTCTATGCCGGTGGTATGGGATTCGAGGCCCAATGGCTGGACGATTTCCACCATGCGCTTTATGTATTGCTCGACGAGAAGGGGCGTGAGCGCTATCTCGATTTTGGAACCATCGGACAGCTTGCTAAGGCTTACAAAGATGGTTTTGTGCATAGCGGCGGTTATGTGAAGTTCCGGAAGAGGAAACATGGAGCCTCTTCGGCAGGGGTTCGGGGCGCTGCGTTTGTTGTTTTCAATCTGAATCATGATCAGGCCGGAAACCGCGCCGGTGGGGAGCGCCTTAGCCAGCTGGTGGATCCGGCGAGGCAAAAAGTGGCGATGGCTGCTTTAGTGCTTTCGCCTTACGTGCCTATGCTTTTTATGGGTGAGGAATATGGCGAGGACACACCCTTTTTCTTCTTCGTAAGCCACACCGACCCGGAGCTCATCCGGGCTGTGATCGAAGGACGGAAAAACGAATTCAAGGATTTTGGGGACGGGCAGGAACCTCGTAACCCACAGGACGAGGAAACTTTCCTGCATTCTAAAATACATTGGGAAAAGCGTGGCGAAGGCCTGTATGCCGACCTGCTTGCATGGACCAAAACCCTCATCCTCCTACGGCAGACGCATGCCGCATTACGCAACTTCGACAAGGATGGCGTCGCCGTGGATGTATTGACAGACAGGGCATTGCTTTTGAAACGAACCAGCCGGGATGAGCGGGCGGCGTTGTACTGCTATATCAATTTTTCCGACGAAAAACTGACCTTCTCGCTGCCGGAAGAACCCCATTGGCACCTGGTACTCGATTCACAGGAAAATGCGCTGACGAAAACGGGGCGCACCTGGGACATCGACGGCCCCGGAGTCAAGGTGTTCTCAAGTGTGCCCGAGTAACTTAAATGAATGCATTGGCGCAGGTTTTACACCGGGTAGGCGCCTTATTCTGACCTGCTTTCCGGTTCATATTCCCACCCGGCCACATCGTCCTCGGGGAAGAAGGACTGCTGTTCGAGCGGAACTTCTATTTCGCTGATCTCCTGAAAACCCTGAGTCTTTTTGTAAATTCCCCGGTGCCTGACGCCCTGCAAATCGGTAAAGATGACCTGCGACTGGTCCTGCGGATACGATCTGGTTTCGTTGAAATTGTCGTTTGCGTTCCTTCCTGTCCCGCGCTGTCCGACGCCTCCTTTGATTTCATCCCGTTCCTGTATTGCCTCCTGTGATGCTGCGCCGTAATCGTCCACATTCCCTTCGTTGAAATTGTCGTTGGCATTCCTGCCGCTTCTGAGTGCTTTTGCGACAGCGTCCTGCGTCGCCTTATCTTTTTCGTTAGCCATGATTTCCGTTTTTTGACCCGGCGGGCTGAACAAAATCCGTTCCCCGGGGGGAAAACCTATGGTATGATTTTGGGGTACCTGCCGCCCCGTATTTAAAACCACGGTTTGGGCAACTTTTCGTGCGTTTTTGCAAGAGGCATTGAGCGCTGGTACGGTTTTAACCGAAAGCCTGCACAAAAAACAGAACGACCATGGCTAAAGCGGAACATACTTCAAAAACTGACACCCAGCCCGACACGTACGAGTGGGAGCGAGACGGACAAAATGCCAGCTTATGGAACAAACATCTCATATTGAAAAACGGGGGGACGGCGTTGTCGGAAACGGGCGTTTACGATGTGATCGTGGTGGGTGCCGGCATAACCGGGCTTACTACTGCATTGCTTCTTCAACAGGCTGGGAATCAATGTGTCCTAGTTGATGCTCATCACGCGGGCTTCGGTACAACGGGCGGTACCACGGCCCATATCAACACGTTTGTCGACACTACCTATGCGGAAGTGGAGCAGGCATTCGGGACGGATGCTGCCCCGCTTTTTGCCGAGTCGATCCGCGACGCTGTGGAGTTGATTCGGCAATTTGTTGACACGTATCAGATAGATTGCGACCTGGAATGGCGGCAGGGATATGTTTACGCCGAAACGGAAGAGGAGGTAAAGCAACTCGACGATCTGTATGAGAGCGCGTTGCGCGCAGGCGTCGGAGTGGCGCCCGCAGACCATGTACCTACGCCTGTACCTTACCTGAAGGCCGTGGTATTCGATGGTCAGGCGCAGTTTCATCCCTTGAAATACATCCGTGGCCTGCTGAACGAATTCAGGAAATCGGGCGGGACTGTGGTTGAAAATGCCTGTATCCGCGAAGTGGAAACCGCTGAAGGGCATTATACGGCGATCTCGGAGCATCACCGCATCCACGCAAAGCGGGTAGTGTACGCTACACATATTCCGCCTGGGGGGATCAACGTGCTGCATTTCCGGAATGCGCCCTACCGCAGTTATGTCATTGCGGCTACCTTGGCAGACGATGCTTACCCCGACGCCCTGGTGTACGACTCGCAGGATCCTTATCATTATTTCAGAACACATACGATCGACGGCCAGCGGTACCTTGTAGCGGGCGGCCATGATCACAAAACCGGTCACGACGATCCCGAGCGGGCGTTTGCGGACCTGATAGCCTACACGAGTAAGTATTACAATGTAGAGCAGGTTGCTTACCGGTGGTCTGCGCAATACTATGTGCCGGCCGATGGCCTCCCTTACATAGGGCATCTTCCGGGTGCATCGGAAGGCATTTATGCGGCCACGGGCTACAATGGCAACGGGATGATCCTCGGTACAGCCGCCGCGCTGGTAATCAGCGACCTCATTACCACCGGCGACAGCAAATACAAGGCACTCTTCGACCCGGCGCGGGTGAAACCCGTTGCGGGATTTGCAGAGGTAGTGAAGGAGAATATGGACGTAGTGAAACGGTTCATCGGCGATCGTTTCGGCATTGCCCAAATCGATTCCCTGGCGGATGTAAGCGCCGACGACGGCAGGATCATCGAGCTTGACGGTGAAAAACTGGCAGTGTACCGCGATCCGGCCGGTGAAGTCCACGTGCTCGATCCGGTATGCACGCACGCGAAATGCATTGTGCAGTGGAACAGCGCTGAGAAAAGTTGGGATTGCCCTTGTCACGGCGCGCGGTACGATTGCTTTGGGCACGTACTTACCGGTCCGGCACGGGCAGATCTGGACCAAATGCTTTAAGGTAAATGAATAATGCCCTCTGAAAGAACTTGACTTTCAGAGGGCATTATCCGTTACGAAGACTGCCGGCTATTTAAGCAACCACATCTTTTGATTGTAATCGTCGTTACCACCATATTGCGATTGGATCGCTTTGGTCAGGTTGTCGTTATTGTAGTTGATCTCGGAATCCGGGTACATCCATCTTACCGGTATTTTGTCCTTGTCGGTATTGTTATTGGACAGCGGGTTTATCGGAAAGACCGGATAACCGGTGCGGCGGTTTTCGAAATAACCGTCAAATCCGGCTTGAAGGAAAGTTCCCAGGTACCTTTGGGTAATGATCTTTTCAAGCTGCTGTTCCGGGGTACCCGATAGCTTTACTTTGGGTGAAGCGAGGTAAGCCGTGATGTACTCGGCAGTGATTTTGCGGTTATGGTGAAAATCAGCATTATCCGGCGTATTGTTGGCTACAAACTGCATGCCCGTGCGGATCGCATTTTCGTAGTAAGTACTCACCGGAGTTCCGTTGATCCAGCCTCTCAATGACGCTTCCGCCAGCATAAATTGTAAAACAGAATAGCTGATCAAGTAGATCGGCTCCGAATTCGCCAATTCGGAATAGCGGGCATTCAGGTTGGAATAATCTTTCGACGATGCCACGGCGGTAAGATCCGAATAAACGGCGGATGGGTTTACCGCCCGGTAGGCATCGTAACTCGAAGGACTTACACCAGCTGCCACCTTAACGGGCGAAGGAGCAGCATAATAGAATAGCCGGTAATCATCCAGGTCTTTCAGTTTATCGACAATCATCGTCGACATTACCGGGTAGATAAGGCCCTGGTTGTTCAGTTTGAACCACGGGTAGCGCTGCCCCGCAACATCGGAATACACCCTCTGGAAGTTGTCGGCCGAGCTTTCGAAGATAGGCTTCGTTGTTACGATCGTGTTGAAGCGTGATTTGATATTTAAATCTGTGTCACTTTCTTTGGCCGACAGCGTCAGAAGCACCTTCAATGCAAAAGTGTTGACTACCTTCCGCCACTTTGTAACGTCACCATTGTAAATAGGATCGCCCGCGAAGTTGGCCCCCTGGGAAAATGCCTGATCAGCTTCTTCGAGCTCTTTCAAAATACCCAGAAACACTTCTTTCTGCGTAGAGTACGCCGGGCGGATGGTGCCTGTCTCGCCCTGCAAAGCATCCGAATAGGGGATGTCTCCCAAACGCATCGTGAGATCATAAAACCGCCAGGCGCGTACAAACTTGCCGAGTCCGGTAAAGGAGTTTTTCAATGGCCCTTCCGGCGCCAGTCCGATCATCTTTTCGACGTTCGTGAGCACGACTAATCCGCTGTATTCCTGTTTTCCTAAATTGTTGTATTGCAGAGAATTAGGGAATTCGGTGTGGTTAATGGCCTTCGAAAGCAGCGCCGGGTCCAGATAGCTGATAGAGGTAATGTTCAAAATCAGGTTCGTTGCCAGCATCTGGGGCGACACCGATGTGGCCGCATTGGGATTGGTGTTGATCTCCTGGAAGTCGGAGCAGCCGTTTAACGTAAGCAAGCCACCAACCGCGAGCATATATTTAGCAATGAATTTCTTCATGATATGGGTCAATTTGTGTTAATCAGAAAGTGAGTTGGATGTTACCACCTACGTAGCGTACTGAAGGAGAAGTAAGCTGCGTGTCATTTGCCTTGTCGGGGTCAGCAAAGCGGAAGTCTTTCGTCCACATCCACACGTTTTGCCCTGTAAATGATATCGAAGCCGACTTGGCACCCACATATTTCGCGAAAGACGGCGGAAGTGAGTAGCCGATCGAAAGCTCACGAAGCTTGAAGAACGTAGCGTTGGTCACACCGCGGGTACCGTCGCCGTAACGGCGGGCGTAGGTTTCGTAAGACACTTTCGTGGTGTTAGGTGCGTACTCGCGGGTATCGCTGGTAATGTTACCCATATTATCGAACACCACAGCGCCGGAAGTTACTACCACGCCCTGGCCAACATAGGATTTGTTTTTGTTTACCACTTCATCGTAGCGCCATTGGTTATCCGAGTCGGGGTGTGCGCCCGTATCCCACATTTTGTAAGACGTATAATTGTTGAGGAATCCGCCGATCCGGCCGTCAAATGCGGCAGAAAGTGTAAATCGCTTGTAACGGACTGTGTTCGCCAATCCCCAGATGAATTTCGGATCGGTGTAGCCATACAAACTGTTGTAGGTGCTCGCCTGCGTCAGACCATTCGCCTGGTGAATCAGGTTGCCTTGCGGGTCTCTCAGCCAGGTTGCTCCGGTGTAAGTGTCCGTGCGGCCGCCCACTTTTGTCCAGTTGTTTTTAGCAGAATATTGCGGGTCCAGTGCTTTGAAGTAGCGGTGGTTGTACGACCAGTTTGCCGTAGCATCCCATTGCCAATCGCCTTTTTTGAGCACGTTGGCATCCAGGGAAATCTCCATACCCTTGCGAACGTAGGTCTGATCGATGTTGATCAGGGTGTTGTTGAATCCGGAAGCCTGCGATATCGCTGCGCTGGTTTGGATGTTATAGTTATACTTGTTGAAGTAAGCGACGTCCAGTTTGAAGCGCTTTTTCAGGAAGTAAGCCGCCGTTCCGATTTCCCAGGTGCGGTTGGTTTCCGCTACTACATTTGTTGCATTGATGATCGTGCCGGGATAAGCCGCGGAGTTCAGGCCGCTCCACACGCCGGTGCTGGTGGAATAGGTGTTGTTGGTCGCGTACACGCCCAAATCGGACTTGGCAAGCGTCCAGGATCCGCGTACTTTCCAGAAATCAAGCCAGCCGGGCAAAGATTGGAAAAATTCGCTAACCACAACGCTGGCACCCACCGAAGGATAAAAATAGCTGTTGGTGTTGGTAGGCATGGATGAACTCCAGTCGTTTCGGCCGGTTACGTCCAAAAAGAAAGTGTTGTTGTAAGCCAAACTGAGTTTTCCCAACAAACTGTTTACCTGTTTGCGGAAGCGGGGGTTGGAAGCAGCCGTGTTTGGATCTACCACGCTGACATCCGGTCTTTCCACGGAGTTGTTGAGCGAGTAATAGCCGGGGATCAGCAATCCGCTTCTGGTTGCACTGTAAAGATAGTTGTTGTCATATTTAAAGATCGTACCACCGGCCAAGGCATCGATACCCAATTTGCCGAAGGTCTTGTTGTAGGTAAAGAAAGCATCCCCATTAAAGCTGTAACCGTTTCTTTTCGCAATGGAATACAACCCGGATGCATCCCAACCGCGGGTGGAGAGGATTCCCGGCGGGTTTCTGCGGGTTTCGTTATTTTGGTACAGGTCAAATCCCGGGCGAACCAATATTTTGGCGCCTTCAAACAAGTCCAGCGTTGCGGTGAAGCTGGCGTTCATTTTGTTCTCTTCAATACCGTTCAGTTTTTCATAGGCCATCATGTATGGGTTGTCGTACCATGCATTGTAGTGCCAGTTTTGTTTTACATCGGGAGTAATCCAGTAGTTGTTTTTGTAAAGGCTCAGGTCATATTCCGGTCCCATCCAGATCAGAATGTTGTAAATATATCCTTGCGCATCGTATCCCGAACCGGCAACCTGTGGAGCCGTAATGCGGTTGTAGCCCACCTGGCTGTTCAGCCTGAACTTCTCGCCCACCTTCATTTCGCCACTCACATTAAAACTGGTGGTGTTGGATTTAAGATTAGGATACTGGCCCTTGTTGTAAATATGGCTCATCGATACACGGAAACTGCCGTTCTCGCCAGTTTGTGTAATGCTGACGTTATTGTTGGAAATCAGGCCGGGTACCAGAAAGTCCCGGAAATTGTTCTTTCCTACCGACCGCAATTCCGACACTTCCATTTGCTTGCTGATCGGGTTCCATTGGTTGGCCATGGTGCCGTTATCCAGTTTGGCTCCCCAGATATAGTCGGTAGGGCTATATGCGCTACCCAATCCGGCGCTGTAAGAGTGCTGTACCTTCGGCAGCATCAAAAAGCCTGCATTGAACATATTGTTGCTGTTCACCGTAACGGAAAGCCCTTTACCCGCCGCACCGCGTTTGGTGGTAACGATAACCGCTCCGCTGCCGCCTCTCGAACCGTACAAAGCCGCCGCTGTCGGGCCTTTCAGTACGTCAATACTTTCAATATCGTCCTGGTTGAGGTTTTTAAGCGAGATATTCACGTAAGGCACACCGTCGATTACGAGCAGAGGCGCTTCGCCCCGAAGATCGAGCGTAGGCGCTTCGTTGAATTCAGTACTGTTTTTAACCCAAAGGCCTGAAATCTTTCCGGTTAAGGACGTTGCCAGGTTGGTACCTTTTACAGTCTGAATGGCAGCGCCGCTCACCTTTTGTACCGAGTAACCCAGGGACTTTTCCTCACGCTTTACCCCGAGTGCGGTAACCACCACCTCGCTCAGCTGTTTCACATCCTGCGACATCGCCAGATCGATCGTGCTTTGGTTGCCCACGGTGATTTCCTTAGGGACAAAACCGATAAAAGACACGGAAAGAACGGCACCCTCCCCCTGAACGGTGAGGCTGTACTTTCCATCCTGATCGGTAATCGTTCCGTTGGTCGTTCCTTTTTCCACAACGCTGACGCCCGCGAGCGTGTTGCCGTTTTCGTCCCTGATGGTTCCTTTTACAGGTTTGTCTGCCGTGGGAAATACCCGGCTAGGTAAAACGCCTGACGAAAGGGATGGGCGGGCCGTGCCGCCGTATCCCGTGGTTGCCACAACCACAAATGCCGCGCATAAGAGCTGGCACAGCCAGCCAAGGCGGCTGGGAGAGAGGGTAAATGTGTTTCGCATTTAGTTTAAGGAAAGTTAAATTCAAATTGTAACAGAGGTTTCAACTATGCAAGTTACTGTTCATTGACAGTTTGGTACTATACAATCGCCACGAAAATTGTTATTTATTCCGATTCTATCATTGCTGTGCCAATATGCTGTTTGCGCTTGATGTGTCCGCGCACACGGGAGGCACCCGGTTGGGCGCTCACACTTATGCATATACGCGCCCCGGCGCGGGCGAACTTGCTCATCTTCGAACGGGCGGGGCCTGCGATATTGAATTGAAATGGAGATAGCTATATTTGTTCCCAACAGGCACAAATGAATGTCGGTGCACTGATTGACCTCCTAACACATTTTTGAATGCGTCTTCTTCAACCCCTCCTGCTCTTTCTCGTTCTCCTTCCGCAATCCGGCAGTGCACAGTATGAGCATTTGCTGCATAAGCCGTATGCGCAAAAGGTGGCGGGCGTGCATGCCATGTATAAGGACCTGATTGAATCGAAAGACTCGTTGCAGCAGGCTCGAAAAGCGGAGGAAATCAAGCGTTTCGCGCGCAAAAACAACGACAGGGCGCTGGAATTGAATGTCGATTTTTTCCTGGTTTTTTGGGGCTCGTTCTATCAGCGGCAACCCAGGGAGGTGTCACTGAGGAAGCTGACAACGCAACTGGAACTGGTGACGGAGGAAAATGTGGATTTTTTAAGAGCGCGTTCGCTCCGGGCGCTGGCCGAGTTTTATTGGAAAGTCGAAGAGCATTACGAGCTGGCATTTGAGCAATATTTATTGCTGGATAAAGAACTCGCGGCCGCCACGCCGGAAGATTACCCGGAAATGGCGCGGGACCTGATGCAAATCGGGAAGGCCTATTACTTTTTCCAGGACTATAAGCTGGCCGGCGAATACTTCAAAAGGACGATCGTACTGCCTGAGACATCGTTTACTGCCGCGATCATCAACGATGCCCGGAACACACTCGGATTATGCTATCAGCAGCTAGGCAGCCTCGATAGCTCCGACTACCATTTCAAAGAAATACTCAAAACGCCCTTCTCCGAAGCGGCCGTCTGGAAACGTATCGCGACGGGCAACCTGGGGACGAATATGTACTTACGCGGAGATTACGACCGGGCGATTCCGCTGCTGGAAACGGATTTTTACGGTTCGGTTGCCGAAAATGACTACGGCTGTGCCGCGGGCGCTTCTATTTTGCTGGCTGATATTTTCCGCGATAAGGGAAAACTCCGACAGTCGGCCGCATTCATTACGCACGCGAAGGAAAACATCGCGAAAGCACAGCAACCCGAGCGGCTGCGCCTGCTGTATCCGGTGATGAGCAAATGGTATGCGGCGAGCGGAGACATGGAGCGGTCGAGGCAGTATATGGATTCTTCCATCACGGCCATTAATCGTTTCAACGACCGCTTCAATGCATTAAAAATACTGAGGGCCCAGCAGCGGGTCGACCGGCAGAACCAGGAACTGCAGCAGGCCGGTTATGCGCTGGAAAGGCAACAGAAAATCGCCGAACGGAACCTGCTTGTTATGCTGGTGGTGATCCTTTGCGCCGTTACCTTTCTGACCTATTTTATTCAGAAAAAACGGCGGTTGGCCAATGAACTGAAACTCCGGGCCGCCACGCAGGAGCTGGAAATTGCCGCGCACGACCTCGACCGGTTTACCAAAAGTATCCGGGAAAAGAACCAGCTGATCGAGCAACTGGAGAGTCGGAACCCCGACGCCGATAAAGCCGAAATTTTCAGGGAACTTCATCAGAGTACCATCCTCACCGAAGACGACTGGCAGTCGTTTCAGCTGTTGTTCGACAAAGTGCACCCCGGGTTTATCACCAGGGTCCGCGAAAATCACGGAAGTCTTTCCATCGGGGAGTTGCGGTATTTTGTACTCTGCCGGCTGAACCTCTCCACCAGGGAAATGGCGGCCATGCTGGGTGTTTCAACCAACGCCATTCTTGTGATGCGCCACCGCATACGCAAGCGCCTGAACCTCCCCGACAATGTATCTCTGGAAGAAATGATCAAAAAGGCCTGATTCGGGTTTTTATAAGGTTTGTTGCTTAATGTGTTAATTATGAGTTAATTGAAAAGTGTAATGATTTTGTAAGGGGGCATTTTCGACAATCCTTCCCACGCCAGGGTAAGTTTATCGGGAAAATGCAACTTAACTCTATGAAATCACTTTTCCCTTCTCTTGTTAAACCCTTGCTGTTCCTGCTATGCCTGCTTGGTGGCGAATGGGCGGCAGCCCAGGCGCCCGATGCGAATGGTATTATCTATGTAAAACCGACGGCTTCCGGCAGTGGTGATGGCAGCAGCTGGGCCGATGCAACTTCCGACCTGCACAGCGCTATTCACGTGGCGGGCGTCAGCAAAGTGTTTGTCGCTGTCGGGACCTACAAAGTGGGCGCCCATAGCTTTATCATGAAAAACGATGTGGAGATCTACGGCGGTTTCGACCCCGGGGCCGGCATCGACGACCTGAGTGATACACGCATCTTACCCAACTCACCCAATTTTACAGGAGGCTCCATACTCGACGGCGAACGGGCACGTCCGGTGATCTGGAACGTGAGCGAACCCGGCATGCGCATGTACAACACGGCCGTGCTGGACGGTTTCACGCTCACGGAGGGCTGGCATTACCAGGGCGGCGGCGTGTATAATTATTTTGCTTCACCAACCTTGCGCAATCTTTTGATCAAAAACAATAAGGGTGAGTCGCGTGGGGGCGGGATTTTCAACGACAATTCTTCGCCTGTCATCTCCCACACGATTTTTTTAGGAAACTACGCATTGGAAGGCGGAGCAATCTGGGAGTTTCCAGGAGAAAATGGTGCAACGGTGCTCACCAATGTGCTTTTTACAAGAAACGAATCGCTTTATAGCTACGTCACCGACAGAGGTGCAGGGATTATCGATTCGCAGAACGACGTTGTTTTCAATCAGGTCACGATGGCGGACAATTATGGTTTTCCGGTTCTTAATAACGGTCGCTCCAAAACGTTCAGAAACTCGATTATTTTAGGGGGAATCCGGACACTAAACGGCTCGTATACCGCCCAAAATTCGCTGATCGGCGGCGATCCGAGCACTACCAATGGGAATATCGATGGTGCACCGCATTCATCAGCCTCTTTGTTCACCAGCCCGGAAACGAAGGATTACAGCCTCCGGCTTTGTTCACCGGCTATCAACGCGGGAAGTAATACACTATACGAAAACCTGGACGGCAATACCCGCGACCTCGCGGGTAACCCCAGGTTGATCAACGGCACCATTGATATGGGTGCCTATGAGTCGACTCAGCCCCTGTGCGGCCCTGATGCGAATGGTATTATTTATGTAAAAACGACATCGAGCGGCGACGGAACGGGCAGTAGCTGGGCCAATGCCACGAATAACTTCCGAGCGGCACCGCATTTGAGCGGAGTGCAGCAGGTATGGGTCGAAAAGGGGATTTATAACCTGACATCCCAGACGGGCAAGTGGCCGGAATCAGAGGCGCTGTTCGCGGTGGGAGGTAGCCTGACGTTGAAAAACAATGTGGCTATTTACGGCGGTTTCGATCCGGCCAACGGCATTGACGATCTCACGGACAACCGGATTTTACCGGATGCGAATACCGCTCAGGGTTCTATCCTCAATGGCGGGGATGCATTTCCCTGTGTCTGGAATAGCTACAATGCGGCTACGGTCATGAACAATACGGCGGTACTCGACGGTTTCAGCCTTACCGCCGGCAGGACCGCCACGGACGGTGCCGGGGTCAATAACCAATTTGCATCGCCCACGCTTCGTAACCTGCTCATCAGCGGAAACCGGGCTGCCTATGGTGCGGGCGTATTCAACCGGAGCGGTTCTCCCGTGATGAGCAATGTCCTGATCCGGAATAATATTACCAGAGAGTACGGCGGCGGGATGTTCAACGACGGATCATCGGTTCCCTTGCTCACCAATGTGCAGTTCACCGGCAATACAGCTGCTTATGGCGGCGGCATTTTCAACCGCAGTTCCACCCTTGCATTAACCAACGTGACGCTCACCGGCAACAAGTCGACACAGCTGGGCGGCGGTCTTTACAGCGATGGCTCGGCCGTTACCACGATGGTCAACGTCACCATCGCCGGCAACACGCCCAGCGCCTTCCATTCCGATAACACCACCGTGTCCCTGGCCAACAGCATTGTTTACGGGGGAACGGGGGGTAATGCATTCACTGCCCGGCATTCCCTCATTGAAAACAGCAGCAGCACGGCCGACGGCAATATCGACGCCACAGGAGTTACGGCAGCCGACATTTTTAACAATACAGCAACGGGTGATTATACACTCAAAGCAGGTTCGGTTGCCGCCAACGCGGGCAATAATGCATTGTTCCCCGGTCTGGACGCGGGCACCAGGGATCTGGCAGGTAATCCGAGGGTTTTCGAATGGGCTACCGGCGGCGTGATCGATGTGGGCGCCTATGAAAGTAATGATGTGACCGTCATTGCACCGGATGCGAACGGGATTATTTATGTGCGGACAGCCAGGATGGGAAATGGAAGCGGTAACAGCTGGGCCAATGCCATCTCCGATCTCCAGGCGGCTATCAATACAACGGGCGTGCAAAAAGTATTTGTGGCAACAGGCAATTATAACGTGCCGTCGCCCAGCAGTTTTGTGATGAAAAATAATGTGGCTATTTACGGCGGCTTCGACCCTGCCAATGGCATCGATGACCTGGCCGACCAGCGAATTTTGCCTAACCGCGGAACGGCAGAGGGCTCCGTGTTAAATGGTAAAAATCAAAGCCCGGTGGTCTGGAACGACTCCAATGGGCTGACGACGACGGCCATCCTGGATGGTTTTACGATCACCGCCGGTTTGAGCGGCGAAAATGGCGGAGGGATCATGAATGCTTACGTATCGCCTACGCTTCGGAATCTGATGATTAAAGGAAATCATGCAGCGGTGGGAGGGGCAGGTATTTCGAACCGATATGCATCACCCGTGATTACCGACGTGGTCATTAAAGGAAATACCGCCGGTGTTTTCGGTGGCGGAATCGGTAATGCCGATACGTCGTCACCGATATTGACCAACGTGGAAATTACCGGAAACACCGCCATTGCGGGGAGCGGCGTGTGGTTCCATACCGGGCTGGGAAATGCCGCCTTTGCCAATGTGACCATCGCTGGTAATGCGCCCGGGCCCGCGGTCACGATCATTTCAGGAGAAGTCAATTTCCATAATTCGATTGTTTATGGTGGGATTTTAGGAAGTTACCATGCGCAATACTCGCTGATAGAGGGAAATGCCGCGACGAATAATGGAAATCTCGACGCCACGGGCATCCTACCGGCCAGCGTGTTTGTTGATCCGGCCAATGGGGATTACAGACTCGTCGCGTGCAGCCCTGCTTCGAATGTGGGTGCGCCGGATGTTGCGGGCCTTCCTGCACAGGATATCGCCGGCAATCCCCGCGTTTTTGCCGGGCGCGTCGACCTCGGAGCCTATGAGTACAATTTGCCGTCGGGTAATTCCGGAATAGCCTCGCTTCCGGGGCAGGTTACGGCTGTGCAGACCGCCAACGGGACGACCATCTACTACAATACCTGTAACGAAATGCTGGTTTCCGTCGAGACGACCGGCGCGGCGGGGAACATCTCCGGATCGACGACCGCCAGGATATGGATCGACGACGTCCAGCCCGCACAATACGTGCGGCGCCACTACGAGATCACGCCCGCGAGCAATGCCGGCAGTGCTTCGGGAAAGGTAACGCTTTACTTTACGCAGGCTGATTTTGATGCATTCAACGCGGTCAATACCCTTTCGCAACTCCCGGCAGGTCCGTCGGGGAATGCCGGCAATCTCCTGATCGAGAAGCGGGGTGGGGTTAGCACGGACGGTTCCGGCCGGCCAGGTACTTACCCGGGTGCGGTAGAGACCATTTCCGATGTCACCGTGCTTTGGAACAGCGCCCAGGCCAGATGGGAGGTAAGCTTCTACACCACCGGTTTCAGCGGCTTTTTCGTCAAAACCACCGCCTCACCGTTGCCGGTTCGGTGGATTTCCTTCACAGGGCATTTGAATGATGATCATCAGGCGGTGCTGGAATGGAAGGTTGACCAGACCAACGTCGCTGACTACCAGATCGAGCGAAGCAGTAATGCCCGTGACTTTCGTATGGTTGGTAAAATGGCAGCCGGCCATAGCGACGGCATTGCGCAGTACCGTTTTGCCGACCCTGTTGAAGTGACCGGTGCCACCTATTACCGGATTCGTCAGGCTGACCTGGACGGTACATTCTCTTATAGCCGCATCGTGACCGTGCATGGCCCGGAGGGCATTCAGTTAAATGCATTTCCTAACCCTGTTCGTGACAAAGTGACCGTTCAGATTGGTGCGGCATACTTCGGGACCTCATTGCGGCTCATGAACGCGGCCGGTTTCCTGCTGCAGGAACTAACGATCCGGGACGAAAGCATTGAAATAAACCTGGACAAATACCCGGCGGGTGTCTATTTGCTTCGCACCTACGACGGGCAAATTGTGAAGGTGATCAAAAACTAGATACCGTTATTCTCGGGCATTAAATGTCAGTGCCCGTACGTACTTCTACGTATCTTTCAATATCCGTATTGCCTCGCATAAATGGCCGTGTGAGATGAGGTTACTTTGTAACATCAAATCACAAATGGCTATGAAAAATATTCTTGTTTTACTCTCAGTTCTTTTTCTCTCAGCGCCCGCGGGCCGGTGCCAGGCGGTTTCAGACAAAAATGAAACCGCACAGCCGGTGCCGGCGGGCGATGCCGGTATCGGCTTCAAAAGTTATTCTTCGTACGATTTCGTGCGCGGCGAGCATGTCAGGTATGCCGAGGATTTTTCGCAGGATATCATCGGGGAGTTTCCCATGCATTGGGCTACTAATAACAGGGGCGAGGCGGTTACCATTGCAGGTTTACCGGGTAAATGGATGCGCATGTTTATCGGGGAATTTGTGTCGCCGGAAATTAAAAAGCTGCCCGACAATTTCACGGTTGAGTTCGATATGTTGCTTACCTACATGGGTAATGATGAGCAGGATTTCGGGTCAATATTTCCCAGATTTGAATGGCAGCTATTGCAGTTGGCACCCGGCCGTGAAAGCGCGAGGCTTTTTGCCCAGGGTGGGAATGAAGTGAATAAATTAAGTTTGATTGTCCAGCCTGCTTATGAGGACCGCTCTTCTGTTTATGTGCAGAGCTATAACAATGCCGCCATGTATTTCGAGGGCGGGAATAAGGACCTGAAAAAATTCAGTAGCAATTACAGAAAGCCATTTCACGTGGCGATATGGGTGCAAAAGCAGCGGCTGCGCTGCTGGATCAATGAAGAAAAAGTGTATGATATACCGCAGGCGATAGCCCCGCAAACCGCCTTCAATCACCTGGGTTTCTTAATGTCGGATAATAACCAGGAGGAAAATGTGGGCGTATTCGTTTCCAATATCAGGGTATCGGAAGGTGCCGCCGACATGCGCAGCAAACTGATTACCGAGGGGAAATTGGTTACCAACGGGATATTGTTCGATTCTAATTCCGATCATATAAAACCGGAAAGCGCTGCCGTGCTGAAACAAATAGCGTCGGTAATGCAGGAGAATGCGCAGGTAAGGGTGAGGATTGATGGCTACACAGACGGCGACGGGGAGGATGCGAAGAACCTGGACCTGTCCCAACGCCGGGCGAATGCCGTAAAAAATGCGCTTGCAGGGGTTTACAAGGTAGACGCTTCGAGAATGGAAACGAAAGGGATGGGCGAAGCAAAACCCGTTGCCGACAATGCGACCAAAGAAGGCAAAGCGCAAAACCGCCGCGTAGAGTTCATTAAACTGTAAAAGTTATCGGCACTTTGATTGTAAATGTTCTATGAATGCATTTCAATTTGGCTTCCTCTCATTTTGTGTTACTTTGAATGTTCTTTGCTTCGCGAGAGAAGAGGGCATTGGTGGGAAAAAAAAATAATGACATCCCGCTGCTCGTCGAACAGGCTAGGAAAAGTGGCCGGAAAACCTGTTCGAGTGTGGCCGCCAAGACGCGGGAACAACAGTTTTGCAGCCTGTCGAATCTGCGGCTTTATTCCACGCGTTGAAAATCAGGGTCAGGAAAACTAACTTTGGCCGATGATAACCGGCCCTTCATGATGAATAAGATTGCTACTTTGTTTTTTGCATTTGTATGGATCTCCCATTCGATAACTGCCCAGGATGCAGAAGAAGCGCAAGTTTTTTCGGGCAAAGACGACTCGGCCAAAGTAATCCGGCTGGCAAACTACGCTTACAAGTTTGTAGATTCAGACAAGCAAAAGGCGGCGCGCTTGTATGATGAGCTGATGCGCCTCAGCAAAAAGCTGGATTACCCGTACTGGTCGGGGATGGTTTGGTTCAACCGCGGGTATATGAATGCCAAGGCTGCAAATGATGCGGAAGCCATACGGAATTTTGATTCGGCCACCGTGTATTTAAAGCAAACAGACCGGGTAGACATGGAGGCGTACAGCCATTTGAATATCGGTGCGATAGCCGAAAGGCTTGGTAAAATTGATGAGAAAGTCAGCCGGATTTCGAAAGCGATCCAAATCTTGCAAAACACGAAATACCAGGACATCCTCGCGAACGCGTATAGTGCCATGGGTGTGTTGTTTTTCAACCTCGACGAATACGACAAGGGGTTGATGTATTTTCAAAAAGGTGCGAAGACGGCAAGGCAGGCCAAAGACACTTCGACGCTGGTGGAAACACTATATGGAATGACAAACTGCCTTTCTTCGCAGGGGAAATTTCCCGAAGCATTAACGAATGCCAACGAGGCCGTTCGCCTGGCGACTCTGCGCGGGAACGATTATACTTTGTGTGTTGCCCATAACAGCATGGCCGAGCTGTACCGTAAATGGGGCAAGGCAGGTTTATGCATCGAACACGCCCGACAGGTACTGCAATACGCGATTGCCAACAAGGATGTGCAGTACCAGTTGATCGGTACGATGGGGCTGGCCGATGGCTACCGCCTTGCGGGGAATTTCCGGGAAAGTATCCGGTACTACAACAGGGCTTTGCAACTGGGTAAGGAAAAGGTAGTGGTGATCCAGCTCGACGATATTTACAAAGGCCTGTCGGAGGCTCATGAGCACCTCCATGACAATGGGCAGGCTTTGGACTACTATAAAAAATACATCGTTTACCGCGACAGTGCCAGCAACGAAAAAATCAAGAAAAATGCCGCGGAACTGGAAGTGAAGTATCAAACGGCCGAAAAGGAGAAAGTGCTGTCACAGAATAAATTGCAATTGGCCCAAAAAGACTTGCAGCTACAAAAAAGCCGCAGCTATATCTACTATGCGTTGGGGGCTTTTGTGCTGGTATCATTGGTTGCGATCCTGCTTTACCTGCAATCGAGGTATAAAAAGCTCTCACATGCGAGGGAATTAGAGTCGATCCAGCAGCAGAAGGAGCTGCAATTGCTACAGGCGCTCATGCAGGGAGAAGAAAAGGAGCGCAGCCGCATCGCCAAGGACTTGCACGACGGTGTGGCTGGCATGCTGGCCGCAGTGAAAATGCACCTGAGCAGCACCGAATCGGCCGACGGGCTTTTACAGGAGGAAGGTTACCGGCAGGGGATTAACCTGCTGAATGAAGCCACCGAGGAAATCCGGAAAACTTCGCATAACCTGATGCCGGAAGTACTGCTGCAGCATGGATTGGACATTGCGCTGGGCCGCTATTGCGAGCGGGTCAGCAATAGCAGAGGACTGAAAATCCAGTACGACTCCTGGGGAGAGATCGACCGGTTTACGGATAGTTTTGAATTGTCGGTGTACCGCATCGTCCAGGAGCTACTCAACAATGTGATGAAACACTCGCAGGCTACCCACGGAATGGTGCAGCTCACCCAGCAGGACGACCTTCTTTCGATTTCCATTGAAGACAATGGGGTAGGGCTGGGAGTGGGAGACGACGCGACGGACGGTATGGGGCTGCATAGCCTACAAAGCCGCATTAGAGCCATGAACGGGAAAATCGACATCAGGGAATCGGAGGAGAACGGTTTTGCGGCCTACCTGGAATTCGAGGTATTGAATATTAAAAGAGAAATAGCCGTATGAAAAAGATTGAAGTGGCCATTATCGACGACCATGAAGTGGTGATAGACGGCCTGGTGGCCATGCTTTCCAGCTCCGACCTGCTGCAAATAACCTACACGACACAAAGTGGGCGGGAACTGCTCGGCTATTTGGAAACGACCGCGCCCGATGTGTTGCTGATGGACATTCAAATGCCTGAAATCAGCGGTATCGAGTTATGCAGGCAGGTATTGCAGCAGCAGCCGAAGGTAAATATTATCGCTTTCAGCAGTTTTGACGATTCCAGCTACGTGAAGAATGTCATGCGCAAGGGCGCCAAAGGTTACCTGCTTAAAAACTCCGATAAGCAGACGATCATCCGGGCGATCGAGCGCGTGGCGGGCGGGGAGGAGTTTTTGGATGATAAAATCAAGAATATCCTCTTGCAGGAAACCATCACAGGACAGCGCCGCTCCATTTATGAAATCCCCCTTACCAAGAGGGAAAAGGAACTGGTGACGCTGATCGCGGAAGGGCATTCCAGTCAGGAAATTGCGGACAAATTATACATCAGCCTGAGGACCGTCGAAACACACCGGCTGAACATCAATCAGAAAATGGGGGTGAAAAATACGGCCGGCCTCTTGAAGGAAGCCATCAAGAGAGGGCTGATTGATTGATTTTGATTTTCATCCCAAGGCCGGATGTTCTTGCGGATATATTGATAAAGTTCAGTTAATTTGGAACTTGTATTAATCCATTACGCACGCCCAATGAAACCCAAGTTTCAAAGCATTAGCAGCGAAATCATCGAAAGGATCAAATCCGGCGAGTTACAGCCGGGCGACAAAATTCCTTCGGAGAACGACCTCATCAAAAACTACAAGGTGAGCAACACTACGGCCCGGAAAAGCCTGCTGGAAATCGAGAACCAGGGTTGGGCGAGGCGTATCAAGGGGAAGGGAACTTTCGTCCTGAACCGGACGGTGGGGCATCACCTGATCCGTACGCTGGGGTCGATCAATGCGACACGGCGCGGGTTTCACGAGAGCCTGATTGCCGAAGGCTTTGAACCGCACAATGTAGTGCTGGAAAAAACGGTGCTCGACGACGGGATTTCCTCGGAAATAGGAGGAAAGCACTTCATTATGGACGGCCCGGTGTTGAAAATCCACCAGCTGCGGTATGCCGACGACGAGATTATCAAGGACGAGATCAAGTATATTTCACTCGCGCTCTGCCCGAAGATCAACCGGATGCCTACCGAGATTTCTTATTTTAAAGTGTATGAAAACAGCTACCATCTCAGGATCGACGAGGTGAAGCAGACGCTGAGCACGGAAATCGTGCAGCCTGGCTCGGAGCTGGACAATTTTGACTTGTCGGCAGCCACGCCGATGTTCATCCTCGACAGTGCCGTGATATGCACGGATGGTGAAGTCGTGGAAATCGAAAGATCGTTTTACCGCGGCGACAAATACAAATTCGCCATCAGCGCCAACCCCGATTACCACGACTAGCCGGTATCAGAAAAAATAAGGCATGATCCTGTCCACGATCATCGTGTGTCCTTTTTCATTGGGATGATTGACCGACGACATCACTTCTTTCAGTTTGCCTTCCTTCACAACTTTTTGAAAATCGATGTAAGGATCCGCCAGGCCGGTGCCGTATTGCCTGGCCAGTTCGCGGATTTGCGCTGCATACGGGTCCAGCGGGTTCGAAGGGTCAGCAATGTCGATGCGTTGATCGGGAGAAGGCGTTACCAGGATCACCTTGATGTTCCTGGCCTGCGCGGTTTGAATCATCTTTTCCAATGCCTCACGGGTTTTATCCAGCGGTTGAAAACGGTCGTTCAATGCATAATCGATGAAGACCACGTCGGGCTGGTGGGGCAGTACTTCGGCCTCAAAGCGTTTGGCGCCGCTGGGGGAGCTTTCCCCGCCGATGGCCGTAACGATCACATTCACCACGGCATAAGGATAATGCCCCTTTAAGGCTTTCAGGAACAGGTTCGGGTACGATTCCAGGGTGTGTACCTCGTGGTTATCCCAGTACCCCGCCGGCACCGAATGCCCGTGGAATACGATGTTCACGCGGCGGCTCTTCGGCCATTGTGTCCGCAGCTCCCGCTTCACGTTCGACAGGTAAGCAGTGTCGGCGACTTGCGCGACGACGTTGGCAACGACCATTACGGTCAGGAAAAGGGTGGAAAGGTATTTTAGCATGGTCGGTCAGGTCTGGTGTGGTCAGGTGTGGTCATGAATGGTCAGGTGTTGTCATGAATGGTCAGGTGTTGTCAGGTGTGGTGATGAATGGTCAAGTGTTGTCAGGAATAGTCAAGTGTTGTCATGAATATTGCTGTCCATGGTCTATGGTCGATAGTCCACAGTCGGCGGTCGGCGGTCGGTGGTCGATGGTCCATCGTCGGCCGTCCAACGGCCCCTACCACGACACTACCAAGTCCCCTGTAACGCCCTCCACGACATAATGCTTACCCAATTTCGGATCGCCGGGCTTGAAGGTAATGCGGCCCTCGCGCCATGGATAGCTGGCATTGAGATAAGCATTAAACTGCTCCGGGCTAATGTTCTCGTGCGGGTAAATGCGTACCGTCGCGTTTTGCAAGCCGCTGACGCGGTAGCGCTTGGTAATGCCCATTTCGCCCGAATGCAGCTCTTTGAGCGATACAATACCTTCATTCTGCTCTATAAATACCCGCGATTCGCGGTTCCAGGAGGTAGGTAGGCTATACACCGAGTGCCCTTTGTCGAGCTTGGTATCGAGCCCGTTCAGCAACGGCGCTCCCTGCGGAAAGCGGAATTTGTTGCGGATGGTCGTGTTGGGGTTATAGCCGGAAAAAATGAAGGCATTGTTGCTCCGCGAAACGGTCAGTACCGGGTTTTTCACACCTGGGTCTTCTTTCGCAATGCCGAGGTCGATCCCGAACTCCTGCAAGGCGTAGCGAAGGAGCAGCGGGCCGGTGAATAGCTGCAAAGGATCGTCGGGTGTGAGCAGTTTGCCGCCCGTGAACTTGCTGGAATTGGTGCCGCGGATATACACCACTTTCCCGCCATTCCATTCCTTTCGCTCCCTGGCCCACGCCACGTCGCGCTTTTGGCTTCCCTGGCTCATTTGTGAGAGGATTTTTGTAAAAACATCTTTGGGGTTTTCAACCCGGGTAGCCACGCCACCGCCGGAAAACAACGCGCTATGGATGATCTTGCCGGGATAAGGGCGCTGCATTTCGTCGCCCGGGTACACGCTGCTGATCTTGAATTCGCCTTCCAGCGGGGCTGCATTTTGCAGGTTGAGCAAATCGAGAAAGGCTTTGCCGGCATGGTCCGCCGGACCATATACCATGAGCTTTCCGCCGTTTTCAACGAACGCGATCAGTGCCTTTTCGAGTGGTGACCCTGCTTCGGGCACGACACTCAGCAGCACCGATTCCATGAAACGTGCCGGATTTTGCCGGATTACCTTTTGAAAAGAACCGGTGGAAATGACGGTATTGACGGGCAGCCCGTTGTTCACTGCCTGGCGAATGAGCCAGTCGCCATAATAGATTTCCGGCAACCGGTCTTTGTACCGGAACGCCCAGTCGTAATACTCGTCGAACGGATACACCCACACGAGCGGCCCGGGCGCAGTAGGCGCATCGTAGCGGGCTTTCAGGATGTGCGGCGTCACTTCGTCGGGCACCTGGGTAGGCATGTTTCCAAAGGAATCGTCGGTGCTCAGGAAATTGAGGTGGCTCGGCAGTTTGACTTCCCCTTTTGCATTGATCCGCGACACGGCCAGCGGGAGGTAAATGTCGTGCGGCTCGCGGCCATAGCGGTCGAGCCAGGGGCTGTTGATCCACCACGGGTCGTGGGTGTAATAGCGGAAGAGGTAGCGCTCGTCGGGCAGCTCTGCCATTCTCGACATGTAACCCACCATTTCGAGCCCAAAATCGCCGTCCAGCGCAGCCCAGGGCGAATTAGGCGGCGGCAGGATGTTTTTATCCTTATAAATGGATTTTAAATCCACGCCGTCACGCGCGAGATCCGCGCCAGCCGAAAGGTTGGTACCGCGTGTCTGCACCTGGATATCGGGGCATTCGGCACGGAAGTACTTCCAGAAATCGGCGATTTTGGAATGGGTAGCGGCCAGTTTTTCCTGGTCAAACCCCTTACCATCGAAAATAGCGCCCGTGGATGACCAGCCCTCCACTCCGAAGCCAAACCCATTGCTCAGCCAGATGAAATCGAAGCCCATGTCGGTCGTCAGGCGCCTTACCTGCCGCCCCAGGAACGTACCGAATGGTGTGCCCTCGGGAATCCCGTTCGGGAAACCCGCATAGGGCTCGGAATCCGCTTTGAGCACCGAATAGCAGCTCACCATCGTGTTATGGCCCATCGCACTGCCGCCGAGGATTTCGCGGTGGCGTTTGTATTTAAAGTCGGATTTGGCAAACTCCGGCCCGGGATCGAACGTCTCGCCGACGCGGATGGGTTTGCCCGTCACCCTGCGGCCTTCTTCCTTCAATGCGGATACAATGAATTGCAGATCGCCATAGGTGAATTCCGGCGGGTTTTCCAGGTACAAATAGGCCCGTTCGTGGATCGAAAGCTCCTTGGGGCCGGAGCCTACCGGGTGCGTTGTATTCGGGTTGCCGATGTAGCGTGCCCATTCGAGCCGTTGGGCCGGGTCGCCTTTGTATTCGAGGATTTCGGAGCCGTCGCCGGTCCAGAGCATGACGGACACAGTGTCGGCATGCCGCAGCATGGAATGCCACTGTGTGAACATTTCGCGGGCGGTTTCACGGATGTAGGCCTTGTCATTCTTCCGGAAGGGTTTCAGGGATACTTCCAGGGTTATGTTGTTGAACGGCACACCCTTGAGCGTCGAGGGTTGCGGCTGTGCGAGCACTGCCAGCGGTGCCAGCAGCAGGGTGATCCATACCCGTATATTCTTCTTTACAATCATCGGTTTCAATGTTTAATATCCCGGATTCTGCCCCAGATTAGGATTAATGTCGATCTCCCGTAGCGGTATCGGCATCAGTACCTCGTGATCGGCGACAGTGAAATTCAGTCCGTTGTCTTTGAAATACTGGTTCATCACCACCTGGTAACGCCCGGTCCGCACGAGATCGAACCACCGGTGGCCTTCGAGGAAAAATTCAAATTTCCTTTCATTTTCAAGGGCTAATGCGAATGCGGCTTTGTCCAAACCTGTTTTCACCGGCAACCCCGCCCGGCTTCTCACGGTATTCAGGTAAGTATGGGCGTCGGCGGTACTACTGGTTTCGTTAAGGGCTTCTGCGTACATAAGCAGCACGTCGGCATAGCGCAAAGAGGTGAAATTGATACCGCCGTCCCCGACAATGCCCGTCGTGAAATCCACGAATTTGAGTCCGAAAAGGTCCTTTTCGTATTTGCCGGATATCAGCTTTACCGAATCGCCGATGGAGGCGTTACGCCTTAAATCGCCTTTCTCGTAGGAAGTTGCCATCTGGCGCGTCGGCAAAACCCGGCCGGCACCCTGCATATTACCAGGGAACATGCCCACGTCGAAACGGGACGGCATGAAGATCGTAGAGAATGAATTGCCCTCGCCCACATTACCCGACAAGTATTTTATCTCAAAAACCGATTCCTGCAATTCGTCATTGCCATTCGTGAACAGCTTTTTATAATCGGGATTCAATGAATAGGTTTTCAGGTCGATTACTTCTTTCAAAACTGTTTTGGCCAGGTCAAACTGCCCGGTAGTGAGATATACTTTGCCCAAAAGCGTTTTGGCCGCGCCCGTGGATGCCTGCGATTTACTCAAACCGGCTACGCCGTTCAGCAAAGTGGCCGATTGGAGCAAATCTTGGGTAATTACATTGTACACCTCGGCGACCGGCCTCCGGGTCATATCGAATTTCATGATCTCGTCCGGGCTTCTGAATGACACATCCACGATAGGCACATTACCGAACAGGCGCACGAGGTAGAAATAAGCATATGCCCGTAAAAACAGCGCTTCTCCCTTGTACTGGTTCTTCTGGGCGTCGGTCATAGTCACCGCATCGAGCCGCGAGAGAATGTTGTTGGACCTGGCGATGGTCGCGAAACTGATGCTCCAAACGGTATTGAGAAAATCGTTGGAGGCGGTGAGGTTCACCTCGTCGCATTCGGCTTCGGCCACCAGCGGGGAGGTGGATTTGATGTCGGTATTGTCGGTCGTGAGGTCGCCCAGGTCGATCAGCGCCGTGTTATGCAAGCCTTGCAGGCCGGCGTAATTGCCGACCAACGCGGTTTCGAAATCTTTGGGGCTCTTGTAAAATGAATTTTCACTAATCTGATATTCCGGCTGCAAATTCAGGAAATCGGAGCAGGAGCTGGCGGTCACCGCGATGAGGATGTATAAAATGTACTTTTTCATGGGTAATGCTTTTAAAGAGTGAGTTTGATCCCAAGTGTATAAGTGCGCGGCAGCGGGTAGTTGAGGTAATCGATGCCCGCGTTCACCACGTTATCACCGGTAATGCTCGATTCAGGGTCGTAGCCGACGTAATTCGTGAAAGTGTACACATTGGCGACATTGGCATACACATTCAGGTTGCTCACACCCATGCGGCGGGTCAGGTCCTTCGGCAGGTTGTACGACAGTTTGATGTTTTTGATACGGGTAAAAGAATTGTCGAACAGGTAATGCGACGAGGTCCCGAAGCCGAGCGCGTGGTTGCTCCTGATCGAGCGGGGCATGATACCATCGCCGGGATCAGCTTCGGACCGCCATCTCCGGTCGGTAAGCACGAGGTTGTTCTGCACCCCATTGTCTCCGAGCAGGGAAGCGCCCGCGTCCAGGTACGTGTACGCGCCATGCGAGCCTACGAGCCCGATGTTCAGGCTCAGGTTGCCGAGGGAGAAGTTGTTGTCCATGCCCCACGTGTAATCGGGCCATGGGGAGCCGAGGATCTTGCGGTCGCTCTGGTTAATGACGCCGTCTTTGTTCACATCCTCAAATTTGAGGTCCCCGGCCTGGGTTTTCGGATGCTGCAATGCGGCCCCGTCCAGTTCGGCGCTGTTCATGAACACACCCAGCTTGTTGATCAGGTAAAAACTCGAAATCGGGGAGCCTACCTGGGTGATCTGGTAGGCCGAGTTCGCAATCCTTCCTCCTTCGGTAGCCAGTTTCAGGACCTTATTTTCGTTGTGGCTGAATGTCAGGTTAGTACTCCATTCAAATCGCTTGTGACGGATGTTAACGGTTTGCAAGCCGAGCTCGAAACCTTTGTTCTCAATGTCGCCGATGTTCTGGGTGGAGCTGTTGAAACCGGATGCCGCGGGCAGCTGCACGGCCAGCAGCAGGTCGGTCTTGCGGTCGCGGTAGGCGTCGGCGGTGAGGGTAACGCGGTCTTTGAACAAGCTCACATCCAGTCCGATATTGGTCTGTTTCGATTTTTCCCAGGTCAGGTTATCGTTGGATAATGTACTGGGAACGAGACCGGGATTGAGCGCCCGGTTTTTGATATAGCGGGTAGTTGATAACAAGCCGATGCTGGTGTAGTCGCCGATCTGGTTATTTCCCGAAATACCATAGCTGGCCCGCAGTTTCAGGTTGCTAACCACATTCTGGTTTTTCATGAAATCTTCTTCCGCAATATTGTAGCCTACTGAAAACGAAGGAAATGAGCCCCAGCGGTTGTTGGCACCAAATCTTGAACTGCCATCGCGGCGTACGGTGGCGGTGAACATATATTTGCCTGCATAAGAATAGGTCACCCGCGCCATCATTGAAAGCAGCGACCATTCATTAATGCTTTGCGTGCCGGCATTGACGATACCGGCCGTGATAAACGGCACATATTCCGTCGGGAAATCGGAGGCGCCTGTGGATACCAGGTCACGGCTGTTTTTTTGCGCAGTGAAGCCGATCAGCCCGTTTACAAAATGTTTGTTATTAAAAACTTTGGCGTAGGTCAATGTATTCTCATTCAGCCAGTTCAGGTTTTCGGCCCGGGACGTGCCGGCGGTGGCGGGGTAGTTCAGCGTTCCGAAATTCGGGACGGCCGAAGACCGCCACAAGCGAATGTTATTCGTGCCGAAATTGACGCCGATAGAGCTTTTGAAAGTGAGGTTGTCGGTCAGATTCACTTCCAGGAAGTTATTGGTTACCAAATCCATCACCTTGCGGCGGTCGCCGGAGCCGTCGGCTACGGCCAGCACATTCGCCAGAAACCCCAGGCCGTCATTCACGTCGTTTTGGTTGAAATAATAACCGCCATTTGCATCGTAAACCGGAATCGTTGGGGAAGCGGCCAGCGCATTGGCGAGCAGCCCGCCCGCGCCGTAATGCGACTCCGTGTTCACAAACCGGCCGTAACCGTAGGAACCGAACGTGGATGTGCCAATTTTAATGCGTTTGGTAATCTGCGCGTCCACATTCACCCGCAGGTTGAAACGGGTGTAGTCGGAATTGATAATGACGCCTTCCTGCGAAAAATAGCCGCCCGAAATGAAGTACCGGGCTTTTTCGGTACCGCCGGTCGACGACAGCTGCAAATTCCTGACCGGCGCCGTGCGGAAAAGCACATCCTGCCAGTCGGTATCCGTGGTAAGCGACTCCGGATTTCTGAAATCGGGCCTTACCCGGGTATTCACCGATCGCACTTCATTCGGGTCGGTCGCTTTTCCGCCTGCGTACACCCAGGCATTATCACGCCCGTCCACCACGTAGTCGGCGTACTGCTTCGCATTCATCATTTTCAGCTTGTGTGCTACTTCCTGGAAACCGTATGAGGCATCCACACTGATTTGCGATTTGCCGTAGGCACCTCTTTTGGTTGTGACGATCACCACCCCATTGGCCCCGCGTGAACCGTAAATGGCCGTGGCGGAGGCATCTTTCAGTATTTCAATGGATTCGATATCAGAGGGGTTGATGGAGGCCAGCGGGTTCACGCGGTTGCCCGTGTTGGCAGCCATACCCGCGGAAGAAAAGTTGTTTCCTCCATAGTTACGCATGTCCGAGCCGCCGCCACCCGAGCCGATCGCAAAGCCGTCGATCACGTACAACGGCTGGTTGCCGCCGGTAATGGAGCTCACACCTCTTATGAGCACGTTCACATTCCCTCCCGGTGCGCCGGTGGTTTGGGTGATCTGCACGCCCGGTGCCTTGCCTTGGAGCATCTGATCGAAACTACCTGCCGAGGGTTGGATAAGCTGTTCGCTGGAAATCTTGGCAATGGAGCCGGTCAGGTCTTTTTTGCGTTGCGTACCATAACCCACCACTACCACATCCTGCAACTGGTGCTGGTCGGCCGCCAATGCGACGTCGATCACTGCGCGGTTGCCAACGGGTATTTCTTGCGAAACATAACCGATAAAGCTTACGACGATGCTGGCCCCCGACGCTACCGAGAGTTTAAAATTGCCGTCCACATCTGCCACTGTTCCATTGTTGGTGCCTTTTTCGGTAATGGTAGCGCCGATCAGCGGGGCCTTGTCGGCATCGGTGACCCTGCCTGTAACGGTACTGCGCCCGTCGGATTGGGCGCGTGAGGGAGTGCCGCCCAGGGCCAGGCAGCATAGCAGACAGCCGAGCCAAAGCCAGCGTCCGGGGAATAGAATACGAATCATAGTCTTCAATTTTTTAGGATTGAACTCGAAAAAGGGTTTGAAAAAGACAAAAAGGCGCTAATTCAGCCGGGAGCGGCTGCATGCGTAAGTCAATCGGTGAAAATGTGCGTCAGTCTTCTCTGATAATGACGGCTTCCAGGTTGAGGTATCCGGCTATTTTGGCAATAGCGCTCGCGTGGTGGCCCACACCCAATGCAAAGTGGTGTGTAGGGCCCTCCTTCATCCAGCGTTGAAGGAAAGTGCGGACGTCGGGCTTGAAGAAACCCCGGGTATTGGTGTTGCCGGTAGGCGGGATAGGTCCTTCGACCGACTGCCCTTCGGCAATGACAAATTTGAACTTCCCGTCGTAGGTCGAGTTGATACTCAGCATGGTAATAGGCCCTTCCTTGATCTTGAACTCCACACCCGCCCCGAAACCGGGCTTGCCGTGGTATTTGGTAAGGCTCCGCAGCACGGGTTTACCCTCGGCGATAGCGACATTATGCGGGCCGTCGTGGCCCACGAGCACAAAACCTTCCTTGAAATCGACCGGGTGGAATTCCGCAAAGCTACCGCCAATGCCTAAACGTTCCATAACCAGCATCGCGAAACACGTTTTCAGGTCCGACTCGCCGCACATCGGGAAGCCGGCGCCGGTCAGCAGCGAGTTACCGACGATCAGGTTCGACATCACGGTGCGGGTTTCGCTGTTGTCGGGGCCTTCATAGTAATAGGCAAGGCCGTCGAGTTGTTTGACTTCCACAAATTTTTCGAGGGCTACCGTCACCCGGGCGGCGGTTTCGAGGTCGCTGTCGCGGAGTTTTTCCGAAATAGGGTCGGAGACTGGATCCGGGGTATCGAAGAAGTCGAGAATGCGCTCTTTCATATGCTCAATATCCCCGCGGTCCGCATGCTGGTAATGCGTCACAATCTCGTGCGCCTCACATTGGACAATATGTGCGCCGAAATGCGCTGTGAACATCGTCGAATCGGAGTGCATATCGAGCATTGCCTCGATCGGGTGCCCGATGTGGCCGATCCGCGAGGTGCGCACATCGTGCAGCACGGCCGCTATACGGCAATACTCCTCGATCTCGGCGTCGGCTTGCGGATCGTCGTGCAGCGTGCCGATGATCATATCCGGCACTTTCTTGCCCATACGCGCGGCCACACCCGCAAACTCGGGCAGCGAGCAGATATCGTCGTTGTAGAGCTGCATATAGGTGGAAGCGCGTGTGTAATCCATCGCCTGGTCGGGCTGTAATGCCACGAGTACGATAGGCACGTTGAGGTTGCGGATAATGGTGCCGAACGTGTTGGAGGTCGCGTAGGTGAGCATGTCGCAGAAAATCAGGTCGAGGTTGGCCGCGTGGAGCTTCGGTACCAGCTCGTAGGCTTTCTGGACGTTGTCAACCAGCCCGAAATCGACGAGCTCGACATCTGCGCTGCTGCGGATTTTTTCAATAAAAACCTCCTGTTTGCGCAGCATATCATCGAGCAGGCCGTCGAACTGGCTCCAATATTTGAAATAACCCACTCCAAACACGCCGATCCTGGGCCGGGTGGGCTGGCGTTTCTGAATGATCGCTTCTCTTACCTGATGATTTTCACTTTGTAATGTATTTCCCATGAGTTGGTTAAATGTTAATTCTGGTAGGTTCTTTATAGTTTATATCTTAACGCACTAAGTTGTTTGGGCAACAGTTTTCCCCTGTTTCTGTTTCAATAAAAAAATCAATCGTGGGCAGGTATGGCCAGCACCGGCTCTTCCGCTTCGTTCAGGAGGGGTGCGAGCTTTGGTATCAACACAATGAATGCTGCGAATGCAATGGGGTAGAGCAGTCCGGATGCGATCCAGAGCGGCTTATAAGTGTATTCGCCAATGATTTTCCCGATCATCGGATTGAGGATCAGGCTGGACAATGCGCCCGCGGTGCCCGAGAGCCCCACGACCGTAGAAGTGGCCCGGGAGCCGAAAACGTCGGAAATAGCGGTGATATAATTGGTGATCCAGCAACCATGCGCGAACATGTAGAGCGCCATCAGCGCCACCGCAATGCTTAACGACGCGGTAAATTCAGTGAGCGGCACAGCGAGCGTCAATGCGGCCGCGCAGCCCATCACAATCTTGCGGGCGCGATCGGTGCTAATGTTTCTTCGGATCAGCTTGTCGGAGAAATAACCGCCCAGAATATTGGAAATGCCCAGCGCCAGAAACGGTATCCAAAACAGGTTACCAATCTCTTCGAAAGGGACATGGCGTACTTCGCTGAGGTATTTGGGGATCCAGAACATCATGAAATACATCACCGGATCGAGCATGAAACGCATGAGAATGAATACCCACGTGGCGCGCCGGCGGAGAATGGCCGCAAGCGGTATGACTGCTGTTTGCGCAGCCGGTGCCATGACAGCCACCTGCGAACGCCAGGAAACAGCCAGCCACACGACCACCCACAGGATACCGATCAGCCCCGGCACAACAAATCCTGCACGCCATCCATAAGTATTTGAGATCCAAATCGTAAGTGGTGGGGCGATCACCGCTCCAATGGCCGATCCGCCGATCGCGATGCCGTTGGCCAATGCCCTTTCTTTTTCGTCAAACCATTCATACACCGTTTTCGCGGCGCCCGGGAAGCAGGCACCTTCACCCATCCCGAGGAAAAAACGGAAGGTGAGCAACTGGGGCAGGCTGGTCATCAGGCCATGTAATGCGTTCGCCACCGACCATAAGCCTACGGCGATTCCCAGCCCTTTTTTAGCACCGATTTTATCGATCAGTCGCCCGCCGACGGTGAACATCAATGCGTAGCTCAGCAGAAAACTGGTGTTTACCCACCCATATTCCACATCGGTAAATCCGAACTCTTTCTGAATCCTGATAATGGCTATGGAAAGCACCTGGCGATCCAGAAAACTAAGCCCGGTTGCGATGAACACCAGGAAAACGACAAACCAGCGGGTGTAGTTTTTCTTCATATTAACTTAACGCACTAACTTAATTTTTGTCAAAAATAAACCGGCAAAATACCAAAAGCAAGATTTGGCCGGTTTAATTTTTGCACAGCCTGCTTCCGTCGGATTGTTTTGGGTAAAAGAGGCGTCTGGATGCGGGTAACCGATAACCGCCGGGAGGCGATTAAGAAGCAGCATTCCCTGCTTTTCGGAATTTGGAGGGAGATAATCCCCTGGCTTTTCGGAAAGTCTTGTTGAGATGGCTGCTGTCGGTAAACCCGAATTGAGCGGCTATCTCGCCCAGACGCTGATTGGTGTGCCGCAAACGGGATTCTATCAGGGCCAGGCGATAGCTATTGATGTATTCTTGAAGGCTTTCGCCCGTTTCACGCTTGAAGAACTGGCTTACATAGGTTTGTGATATGTTAAAATACGCCGCGAGCTTTTCGACGCGGAGCGCCTCGGGTGCATAAATATGTTCATGAATGTAGCCCAGCAGGGATAGCGGCTGCGCCGATTGATAATCATTTGCCTGCTGGAAAAGCGCAATGTTCCGCGCTGCGATCGTGATGATCGTGTTGAGCATTTGTTGCATTACCTCTTGGCTATGTGGCCCTGCGGCCTGTTGCTCCCGGAGAAGCGCTTCCGTCAGCGACCGGATCAATGGTTTGTCTGTAACCGTTTTGAGGATACATCCGGGGAGGTGGTTGTGGTTATGAAAAATATATTCCAGCCTTTGAAGCCACTCTTTGGATTGGGCTTTCAGATAGCCCTCGTTGAAACGGATAAATGCAAAATGCGTTGTTTCGCGAACTTCGAAGCCATGGCTGTCCTGGGGGAACATCAGGAAGAGTTTGTCCGGACCATACGGCAACTGGTGGTCATTGATGATCTGCAAACCGCTCCCTTCCAAAATATAAACCATTTCGAAAAAGGAGTTTTTGTGCTGCTTACCCGTGTATTGATCGACCACGAGCAGCTCAATCTCGTAAGGTTTATGGAGGTTCTTAACTCTCATCCTTTGTAATTACTGATTTATCCAATAAATGTACAGATTTTTTGCTGCAAATACCGGGACATTTGCAGCATTGGAAACATTAATCCTGTAAACATGAATGCACTTGTTTTTTTGTTGTTGCGCCTTGGTATCGGCATCAGTATGTTCGGGCACGGCCTTGTCCGGTTACCCAAGTTGAATGCGTTCAGCCAGTGGATGGTTGGCAGTTTTGCAAAGTCGATGCTGCCGGCGGAGTTGGTGAGGCCGTTCAGTATGGTTTTGCCATTCGCTGAGCTTGTCATTGGCTTTTTACTTCTGGTCGGCCTTTTTACGGAACCGGCGCTCATTTCAGGCGCCGTCCTGGTTCTGTTGTTGCTTTTCGGTACGGCGATGGTTGAGAACTGGGAGGCGATACCGTCGCAACTCATTCACCTGATTTTCTTTACTGTACTATTGCAATTCATAGCCGGCAACTCCTGGTCCCTGGATAAAATTTTTAACAGATGATGAAGTCTATGAGCACGCGACGAACTTTCATCAGACAAACCGGCGCATTGGGTGCGTTGGGCGCGCTTGGTACGCCCGCCCTGGCCGGGAGCGGTTTTAGAGAATCCCCGCAATTCTCCTCCTCCCGATGGCCTGACGGCTCCCGGCTGGTAGTATCGGTTTCAATGCAATTTGAATCCGGCGGTCAGCCCGACAACGCCGAAAGCCCGTTTCCGCAGAACATGCTTCCGGGCTTCCGTGACATACCGGCCGCTACCTGGTACGAGTATGGCTATCGGGAAGGCATTCCCCGAATGCTGGACAACTGGGATGAACTTGGCATTAAAGTGACGTCCCATATGGTCGGCGCCGCCGTGCTTAAAAACCCGGATCTGGCAAAGGAGATCGTCACGCGCGGACATGAGGCCGCGGCACACGGCATGAGCTGGCGCTCGCAGTACAACATGGCCTATCCGGAAGAAAAAGCTTTCATCCGCGAAGGTGCCGATGCGATCAGAAAGGTGACAGGCTTTAATCCCGTGGGTTACAATGCCAACTGGCTCAGGCGGGGCGACAACACATTGAAAATCCTGAAAGAGCTTGGTTTTAAATACCATATCGACGATCTGAGTCGCGACGAGCCCTTTCTGACACGCGTGGAGGGGCAAAATTTCGCCGTCGTACCTTACACCCTGCGCTGTAACGATATTCTCCTGATCGAAGGGAGAAATTTCTCGGCGGATCAGTTTGCGCAGCAGGTAAGAGCAGAATTTGACCAGCTTTACAAGGAAGGAGCGACACGCCGCCGCCAGCTGTCGATCAGCTTTCACGACCGGATTGGCGGCACCCCGCAGATGGTAAAAGTAACGTATGATCTCATCCGGTACATGCAGCAGCACGAGGGAGTTACTTTCAAAAGGAAGGATGAAATAGCGGAGGTCATCTTGTCGGAGCCGTAGTAGAAACGACTATCTGCACGGTTTTAACAGCAGTGATTGCGTGTGAGTATTTTGCAATTTCTCCCCTGTGATTTGTCATTGACCCTAAACATCGGCATAATATGTCTTCCTCCACGATCAACACAACCCGGGGACTTTCGGCCGGTCAGGTGCTGGAATCACGCAGCAGGTATGGTGAGAACAAGGTGGAGGACCGGAGCGAAAGTGGTTTTTGGGCGGCTGTTTCAGGACTTGTCAAAGAGCCGATGCTCATTTTATTGATTGCTGCATCAGCGATTTATTTTGTCACGGGCTCGCGCGGCGAAGGTTTCTTCATGCTCGGGGCGATCCTGGTCATTTCCATTATTTCGATTTACCAGGACGGCAAAAGCCGTAATGCGCTGCGCGAGCTCAAATCGCTTACCGAGCCTAAATGCAAGGTGATCCGGGACGGCCTTGAAATCGAAATCCTGCGGGAGGATATCGTGGTCGGTGACTGGCTGATTATGGAAGAAGGGAATAAGATCCCGGCAGACGGGGCTGTTCTGGAAGCACACGATTTCTCTGTCAACGAATCCATTCTTACCGGAGAATCATTGGCCGTTGCGAAAAATGAACCGGGCAGCGAGGTTTTCCAGGGTACGCTGGTGGCGAGCGGAAGGGCTGTGGCTCAGGTGGGTGCCGTAGGTGCGCAAACCAAACTTGCGGCGATCGGGGCAAGTCTGCAATCCATCGAGGAGGAGCCGACTCCCTTGCAGGTGCAGATCACCAATTTCGTCAAGAAGATGGCTATTGCCGGTGGGGCCGTATTTCTGCTCGTTTGGGCGATCAACTACATTCGCACGCAAGTTCTTTTAGACAGCCTGTTAAAAGCGCTGACATTGGCGATGAGCATCCTGCCGGAGGAGATTCCGGTGGCGTTTACCACTTTTATGGCACTGGGTGCCTGGCGGTTGATGAAGATGGGCATCATTGTCAAACGGACCCAGACGATAGAAACGCTGGGCAGCGCGACGGTCATTTGCACGGACAAAACCGGCACGATCACCGAGAATAAAATGCAACTAGCCAGTTTGTACCTCCATGCCCAAAACCTGATTCAGGCGCCCGATGGCACTTTGAGCGACCAGGCAAAGGACCTGTTGACGATGGCGATGTGGGCCAGCGAACCGGTGCCTTTCGACCCGATGGAAATAGCGTTGCATGAGGCATACGTGAATTGTGCGGCTGCCGATATGCGCTCCGGGTTTAAGCTGGTGCACGAGTATCCATTAGGAGGAAAGCCCCCGATGATGACCCATGTATTTGAAAACAGGGACTCGGAACGCATTATCGCTGCCAAGGGCGCGCCGGAAGCGCTTATGGCAGTTTCCGGGCTGGCGGAAGATGAAAAACGTACGATATGGGAGGCTGTTAATGTACTTGCGGCGAAGGGCTACCGGGTGCTCGGCGTAGGGCAGAGCAGCTATGCCGAAGACGTATTTCCTGAAAAGCAGCAGCAACTGCCATTTCATTTTTTGGGATTGGTAGCCTTTTATGATCCTCCCAAAAACAATATTAAGGCTGTTTTTCAGGCGTTTAGCCGCGCCGGTATCCAGGTAAAAATTATCACCGGAGATAATGCCGCCACGACGCAGAACATTGCGAGGCAGATTGGATTTGAGGGCGCGGAGCGGGTTTTATTGGGCGAGGAACTAGTCGGGCTGGACGAAAAGGCCTTGCAGGATAAAGTGATGCAGACGGGGATTTTTGCCAGGATGTTTCCGGAAGCCAAGTTAAGGGTGGTCAATGCCCTGAAAGCACAGGGGCAGATCGTGGCCATGACCGGCGATGGGGTCAACGACGGCCCGGCATTGAAAGCGGCGCATATCGGGATTGCCATGGGTAAAAAGGGGACGGAAATTGCCAAACAGGCATCGTCGCTGATCCTGGTCGATGATGATTTTGCCCGGATGGTGGATGCGGTAGCGATGGGGCGCAAAATATATGTTTCGCTTAAAAACGCGATCCGTTACATTATTTCAATCCATATCCCGATCATCCTGACGGTTTTTATCCCGCTCGCACTGAGTTGGACCTATCCCAACATTTTCAGCCCGGTCCACATTATCTTCTTTGAAATGATCATGGGCCCGACTTGCTCGATCATTTATGAGAACGAGCCGCTTGAAAAAGATCTGCTGCTGCAAAAGCCCCGGCCGTTTACCTCCACCTTTTTTAGCCTGAAAGAGCTCTCGGTAAGCATTCTGCAGGGGCTGGTGATTACGGCGGGCATGCTGCTGTTGTACCAGTATGCATTGGCGCAATCGTACGATGAAAATCTCACCCGTTCCATGGTTTTTATAGCGCTGCTCGCTGCAAATGTTTGCTTGACGCTCGTAAACCGGTCGTTCCGCCACTCGATATGGACCACCATCCGGTACAAAAACAACCTGGTTCCGATGATCATCGGCATTACGGTAGTGCTTTCGGTGCTCATCTTTCTCATACCGGATATCGCCCGCTTTTTTAGCCTCGCGCAAGTGAGTGTCGGCCAGTTGCTTGTCAGCATAGGTACCGGGTTTCTGTTCACAATCTGGTATGAAGCAGTCAAGATCTGGCGGGCGGCGCCGGCTGACAACCAATAGGTTTGCCTATGACTATGGTCATAATTTACCACTCCGGTAACAAACACCTTTGTGTAGCCAGATCGTCAGAGAAACAGAGCTGGCTTGAAAGACTAATCTGAAAGCTTATGAAAATCTTACAGGATAAAGTTGCCATTGTCACGGGTGCAGGGTCGGGGATCGGGCGGAGCGTTGCGCTCGCGTATGCACGGGAGGGTGCCAAAGTAGTGGTTTCGGACATGGACGAAACGTCGGGCAAGGAAACCGTCCGGCTCATTGGTGGCGAGGGTGGCGATAGTTTCTTTTTCAGGTGCGATGTGTCGTCGCCGGAGGAGAATGAGGCGTTGGTTTGGGCTGCCATCGAAAAATATGGTGCCCTGCACATTGCCTGCAACAATGCGGGAATAGGCGGCGCCATGGCGCCGACGGGAATGTATCCGGTCGATGCCTGGGATAAGGTGATCGCCGTGAACCTTTCGGGGGTATTCTACGGTGCCCGGTACCAGATTCCCGCCATGCTCAACTCCGGTGGAGGAGTGATTGTGAATATGGCTTCCATTCTCGGTCATGTAGGTTTTGCCAATAGTCCCGCATATGTGGCGGCGAAGCACGGCGTGCTCGGGCTCACCAAAAACATCGCGCTCGAATACGGTGAAAAAGGCATCAGGGCTAATGCAGTGGGACCCGCATTTATCAAAACACCATTATTGAAAGATCTGGACGACGCGACAATGGAGTGGTTGGTCGGCCGGCACCCGATCGGCCGAATGGGCGAAGCCGGCGAAGTAGCAGAACTGGTACTTTGGCTCAGCAGCCCTAAGGCTTCTTTTGTGACCGGTTCTTACTATCCGGTGGATGGCGGTTACCTGGCGCAATAAATAAAGAGGCTGATTTGAAATAGCCTGATCAACATCAAGGGGTCGAGAAACGGCCCATTGGGTTTATTACTTCTTCGCATACTTCTTAATGCGGTGAAACGTCAGGAAGTTGGCATCGTGGTTGTTCCGGGCCCCGCCCAGGCCGTCGTCGTATGCGGTGCGTGAAACAAACAGGATGTCTTTGCCGTCAAAGAGCCAGTCGACATACTGGAATCCGTGATGGACTACGTCGGAATGTTGCAGCACGATCTGGTGAAAATCCCAGTTCAACAGGTCGGTGGAACTGTAGAGTGCGAGCGTATTCCGGATGCCGGAGGGAGATTTGCCCGTTTGCGCCGACTTCACTTCATCGGGTATGAGATTCGTGAGGGTCCAATAGCGCTTTGTTTTTGGATCATAACGGATCGAAAACTTCTTGCTCCCGCCGGGCATTTTGATAAAACCGGTGGCCGGGTCGAAACGTGCCGTGCGGCCATCCTCACTGATCCGGACGATTGCCGCTTTTTCTTCTAAAGTAGTCCGATCATCCACCCGCAACACATCTGCCACCGATCCGTCGGGCATGGCAATGGCGTTCCCTTCCAGCCAACCTGTAAAATGGCCGTCGAGATAGGTGGAGTCAAACCGCATGAGGCTGGAACTCGTCCAGTTGGAAGCGACCATCGGATCAGCTTCCAGGGGCATGGACATCACAAATGCGCTGTACCGCTTGCCCCATTGCCGGGGCGGCCCGGCGGCATCTTCCATCGCGCGCCATAGCCGTCCGCGATGCTCCATCAGCGGCATGGGTGCACAATGGTACTCGCCCTCTTTCAATAGTCCGTGCCCGGCGTCAGTCGGGTCGGTCCAGCTGTCACCGCCATTCGCCGAACGCCGGATGATCGTGTTCCCATGGTGCCGGTCGGTGCCTATGATGTAAAGTTTGCCGCGATGGACAAAGAGTTTGGACCAGAACTGGCCGTTGATTTCGGAGATTCGCACCCAGGTTTTACCCTTGTCGCGCGAGCGGTATACCCGCGAGGTGGCACGCACGTGTTCATTGGATTTGGGACCAAAAAAATCGTGGGAAGCCACATAATCGCCATTCGGCAGGACCGTAATGCTGGGCGATCCGATGTACAATCCGGAAGCGGCGTCGCTATGGGTAATCACCACGCCCGGTACCTGCGTGAAATCGGGGCTCTGTGCCAATGATACGTGTTGTAACAGGATGATCCAGACGGCCCATCGCGTACTGCGAAACGTTTTCAATATTTTCATGATTTGAAGACTTGCCGGAGAGACTGTTTTATCTTTTGAGGTAACAAGAATGGCTATCCTCTGCACCGCCCGGCAAAACGGTGATCTCGTCCCAAAGCCGCCGGTCGTCCGACGCGGGCTTTTTGTTGTAAAAATACCGTAGCATGTACCCTTCGGTTCGTACAGGTTATAGTTGATTTCGTTAAAAGGTTTTGGGCAAAGGATTATACTGCCGCTTCCGGGAAATGCCAGCATGCGGTGATAATCGCATCCGCGCCGCAGACGCGTTCCGAATCGCCGGCGGAAGGCGAAAACGCGGGCTTTGCATTGAAGGTTTATGTTCACAAACCATATGCCCTTCCGCCTATGATTAGATTTTTGCCCGGGCGATCTTCTCAAATTAAGTAACCGCTTTTACCCTAACTAATCATTCCCGAATGAGCCATCAGCCGACCGATCTGGTCGGGTGCACGGGTGATTTCATGTCTTCATCACCGGCACAATCGCAAAGTACTGCCGGCGGTCATTGCATTCCTGTTTCCTTGCTGTTTGAGATTTGTTGTTTCGTATTCACTTAACCGATTCTGCCTATGGAAAAAATGTCTTCGGGAATCGCGTAACGGTCTTCGCTGTATTTCCGGGGACAACCGCACACCCAGTACCCGATAATCTCACCTTTCTTTAACTCAGTCTCCCAATTTAAAACTCAATTTAGCATGAAGAAAAAGATAGCGCTACTTATTCTGTGGTGTACATTCCTTGGACTCGGGGCGTACGCGCAAACGCAGATTTCCGGTAAAGTAGCAGACACCAATGACCATGAATTGCCTGGTGTGAGTGTAGTTCTGAAAGGCACTACTACGGGCACCACCACCGACCAGAAAGGCAACTTTTCGGTACCTGCCGTACAGGGCTCCGTGTTAGTATTCTCGTTTGTAGGTTTCGCCACGCAGGAAGTGACCGTCGACTCCAAAACGGCATTAAATATTACGATGGCCGCCGACGACAAGCAACTCAACGAAGTAGTCGTGATTGCCTATGGCACAGCCAAAAAGAAGGATCTGACCGGCGCTGTAACTGCCATCGATTCCAGGACGATAGCAGTGCAGTCCAACTCAACCGTCACGAGAGCGCTGGAAGGCGTCGTGCCGGGCTTGCAGGTTTCCTCCGTGGACGGCCAGCCCGGTCTGGATATGGGAATCAGGGTGCGTGGAGCAGGTTCAACAAGCCAGAATAGTTCAAATGCGCTGATTGTGATCGACGGTGTGCCTGCCGAGCATGAGAATGCCTTGTCATCTATCAGCCCCAAAGATATTGCCAGCATCAGTGTTTTGAAAGACGCCGCTTCCACGGCCGTCTACGGCTCACGGGGAGCGAACGGTGTCGTGCTTGTTACCACCAAAAGAGGCTCGACCGGAAAAACCCGCATTTCCTTTGAGGGGCGATGGGGCGTGAACTACGCAGGCGCCCTCAAATTTGATAAAATGACCGACGCCAAGGATATTTACGAGTATGCCTGGCAGGCCATTTACAATTCCGTTCGGTATGGTGTTGGCGGCGGACCTTCTACGAACGGCACTTCGACCACCAATTTGAAGAACCCGAATATGTCACACGAGCAGGCGGCGGAGTTTGCCAGTGCGCATTTGTTCGACTACACGGGTTCAACTTCCAATTTCTCTGCCAACCTGCTGGGTAACTGGATGCTCTATGATGTGCCGGGTGCGGTGTACACGCCGACGGGCAATGGCACGCAAGCCAGCGCCACGATGTCCGGCGCCTATCTGGTAAATACCGACGGAAAGCTCAATCCGAATGCCCGCAAACTCTATGGCGCCGGCAGTTATGATAATTATTTCCTCGAAAGCAAACTCCGGCAGGAATATAACCTCACGGCGAGCGGGGGGACCGAAAAGGTCGATTACTTTACTTCGGTGGGTTACCTGGAAGACCCGTCCTACATCCGGGGCTCCAAGTTTGGCCGGTACAACGTCCGCTCGAATGTGAATGCACAGCTTTTTAATTGGGTGAAAATCGGTGCCAACATCGGCTATACCAACCGTACCACGCAGTCGCCGGCGACACGTTTCGGCAGAAATGCGGGTTCGGCAACGGCCAACGTATTCCGTTGGATCAACGGCCAGAGTCCGCTCATCTCGCTCTTTGCACGGGACAAGGATGGAAACATCAAGAAAAACGCGGACGGTACCGATATGGTCCACGTAAAACTGGGCGACACTTACTCGCCGTTAGGCCCCACCAAAACCCCAACGTCGGAAGCAAACCTGATCAAGTTACTGGACGACGATATCGACAGGCGTGTGTCCAACGACCTGAACCTGAAAGGTTATGCTACGTTCAAGTTTTTGAAAGATTTCAGTCTCACGACCAATATTTCTTACGACCGCTTCTCCGAGACGCGCACACGCTATGGCAATAGCGGAACGGGCCCTTATGTGGGCGTAGGGGCATTTGGTAAGACTTATCAGAATGTAGGAATCCTCGATGCGCAGCAATTGCTAAACTGGGGACACAACTATGGACGCCACGAGCTAACGGCCATGGCCGGGCATGAGTATTACCAATATAACCTGGAAAACCTGAACTACAATTCCGCATATGGACTGATAGATGGCTTTCCTGCATATGCCAATTTTGTGGGCCGATACACAGGGGGCACCTTTGCTGCGCCTGGCGGAAACGAGGTCAAGACGGCTATGGAAAGTTATTTCGGCCGTTTGAGTTATGTCTACAACGATCGCTATTATCTGGAAGCCTCTGTTCGTCGCGACGGTTCCTCGAAATTCAAGTACGCTAAAGACCGCTGGGGAACTTTCTGGTCGGTGGGGGGAGGTTGGAGGCTATCGACCGAGGAATTCATGAAAGGGGCCGGTTCCTGGCTCAATGACCTGAAAATCCGATCCAGCTACGGTGTTATCGGGAACCAGAGTGGCATCGGAAATTACTCGGGCTACCAATTGTGGAGTTATGGAGCTACCTATACGTCAAGTACCTCGGGATCTGGTATTCCTGCCACGTTTACGCTCACCCAGGGTGCATTTGTGAACGATGGTCTTACCTGGGAAAATACCCACACGCTGGATGCCGGTATTGACTTTACCTTGTTCAAAAGGGTTCATGGGTCGTTCGACTGGTATAACAAGCACACGGTAAACTCAGTCTATAACCAGCCGATCGCCTATTCGCTCGGACAAACTACGCTCACCAAGAACTCGGCAGGCCTGCGCAACCGGGGGATTGAGGTGGATATTAATGTGGATATCATCCGTACGAAGGACATCAACTGGACGATCGGCGTCAATGGAACGCACTACACAACCGTGCTCACCAAGGTTCCCGCGGGTGTGGGGTCCGCTCAACTGAATGGCAACTGGACTGCGGGTGTAGATGGCTGGGCTGCCAATGGAGGCGGATCGACGGGCGAGACCGCCTATTTGCGTGGCGTGGGTAAAGACTTTTACAATATGTATTTCTTCAAATATGGGGGTGTAGATTCCAATACCGGGCTTCCGCTCTTCCATCACCGGGTAACTCAGGCCGACCACGCGTCCGACAAGTTTACAGATACGCCGATCGGCTCGGACGTGAAGACAACGGATTATTCCCTGGCGAGCCGCTATGAGATGGGAAGTGCGCTACCCAAATGGATTGGAGGGTTCAACACTTCGTTTCGCTACAAGCAGTTCGATTTTTCGGCAATTCTGGCTTATCAGATCGGAGGTAAATATCTGAGTGTGGAATATGCCAACGGGCTTTATCTGAACGGAAACATCGGCAGCGCACTGTCCAAGGAGTTGATCGGTAATACATGGACTCCCGAGAACACCGACGCGAAGTTCCCAATGGCATTTTACGGAAGTACCTACTATACCAATGGCGCTACCATCGGAAGTTGGATGTACTCGGATCTCGCACTTTTCAACGCATCTTATCTGAATATAAAAAACCTGTCGCTCGGATACAATCTGCCGGCGTCCGTGCTGTCCAGATTCAAAGCCAGCAACTGCCGGATTTTCGCATCCGCCGATAACGTCGCCATGATCACAGGGCATTCCGGGTTTGATCCGCGGATGTCGCTGGTAGGCGGCCTGGAAGTGGGCGGCTATTCCTACCCCTACATGAGCACCGTTTCCATGGGTCTCAATTTAACTTTCTGAGGACATTTAAAAGTCATATCAATATGAGAAAATACATTTTCATCCTTCTCGTGACATTACTATTCACGTCATGCGCCGACAAGCTGGAAGTTACGCCACCCAATAATATTACCGACGAGCAAATACAGAAGCTGCTTGCATCAGGCAACACTGAATCGATCAAGCTGGTAATGGGTAGTATGGCTAACAATATGCCATTGCTTTTCAATTTTGCGGGAATCAATGGGGTAGGTTCGGCGGACATGTATTATAGCAACCAGGGCCTCGATATCATGCGGAACCTTGAGGGCAACGACATGGTACTTGGAGATGTCGCAGGCCTGTCGTCGCTGGTAGGCGCGCCTGAGTATGGTCTTGATAATTTCATTTCCAGTACGGCCAACAAGAACCTTGTTTACTGGTACTATGCCTGGAACTGCATCAATCAAGCCAACAAAATGCTCAATTTCCTGACCGACGCTATCGTTGGTAACAACACTTACCTGATGGATTACAAGGCGCGGGGCCTGGCCGTCCGGGCTTACGGTTACAATTACCTGATGGAAAACTACCAGGACGCATTTATGCTGACAGGTAAAGACAAGCTTGGAGTGATGCTGTACGATGCATTTTCGCCTACACAGCCAAACAAGGCCAGGGCAACTGCGCAAGAAACATACGCATTTATAAAAGCGGACCTGAACGCCGCCAAAAAATTGCTTACCGACGCAGGTACCGGCTACACTGCCGATTTGACGGATATTGATCTGGCAGTGGTCAACTTCCTCCTGGCAAGGGTCTCGGTATGGACCGGCGATTGGAATACTGCCCTGACGGTTTGCGACGAAATCCTGGCCAAATACCCAACACTGATGAGCGAGAAGCAATACGGCGGCAAAAACACGGGAACGGCTGCGGATCCGGTTTACCTTCCGGAATCAAACGGCTTTCTCAACAATGCGTCCAATCCGGAGGCCATTCTGGGATTCCCGGTAGGCCAGGCAAAGACCTATCATAATGCGTATACGAATCCGTTCGGGCTGGGCAATGGCGGGGTAGCACGCGCCTATAAGCGGATCGACAACCGGCTTTACGAGAAAATAGCTGCTACGGACTATCGCAAGGCATGTTTCATGGGGGCTGACTTTGGTAACTATACCTATCCTGGGAACAATACCGTGGCGTTCATTCCCAAATACACCAATACCAAGTTTGCCGCGACGCACGGAATCGGGAGTACCAATAAAATCGAGGTAGGTAATGTAACGTGTTACTATATGCGCGCTTCCGAAGTGCTGCTGATGAAAGCCGAGGCACAGGCCCAGCTTGGAAATGAGGCAGCCGCAAAAGCCACCTTGAACTCGTTGCTCGCAGCCCGTACGAAAACCGGGGCTCCCGCACTGGCCTGCGACAATTATCCTGCGATGGCAGGAATGAATGCCTTGCAGATGGTATACCTGCAGACCAGTATCGAAATGTGGGGTGAAGGCGGCAGGGAGTTTTACAACAACAAACGATGGAATATCCCGGTGGATCGCGGCAACTCGGCCACCCACCTCTCTAAGGTGACTTACCCGGTGTCAAACATGACACTGCAGATTCCCGAGGAGGAAATTCTTTACAATCCGTTGGCTGTTCAGAACTAGACGAATCTCTGTCACTCATATGGCCGAAAGCCCTTTCTCTCATCGAGAAAGGGCTTTCGGATTATTGGGAGCAATGAATGAGTTCATTATTTTTGTCATAGCAATGACAGATTCCGATCCATACAAAATAGTAGCCTACATTCCCGACTTCGCCGATGCGTTACGTCGGATTTACCTGGAAGGGCGGCGGTATGCATTTCCGTGGATGCCGGCTGAGGTCTATCAGTCCGGGGATTTTGACATCGCGGTGGAAGGGGAACACATATTGGTCGCCGTTCACGGGCATGTTGTGGTGGGGTTTGTTTCCTGGTGGGAGCCGGACAATTTCATCCATTGCCTTTTTGTGGATCCGGCGTTTCACGGCGCCGGTATCGGGACTGACCTGCTCAATGCCTGCCTCGGCAGGCTCGGCCGCCCGGCCCGCCTCAAATGCGTTGTGGCCAACGAGGCGGCTATCCGATTTTATACCCGGCAAAAATGGACGGCCGTTTCGCAGGGAAGTTGCGATGAGGGTGCGTATTTGCTGATGATGCTGCATTGAGGCGCGCCGGCTCGCACAGGTTACGGATCATCTGTTTGGGCGCTTCGGGGCCCTTGGTATAGGCACACACCGACCATATAGCCGCGCAAACGGCCAGGCAATTAAGCTTCATGGCTAATAGGTATTTAGACTTAAAATCAGGGTCAGAGGAACTCCCACTGACCCTGCAAATTTGCAATGCGGGATTTTGGAAGTATTTGGTAAAAACCAAGATTTTTAAATCCCGACCAGCGCCTCCTCCGGCACATCCGTCGTTTTGCTCACGTGTAGCGCCATCCGGAAGTAAGCCGTGCCCCAAATGGTGTTAGCCAGGAACTGGATCACCACACCGGGTACCGGAATCAGCGCAAATCCCAGTAACGCCATCCACCCGGTCCATTTCGGTAGTTTCCCGCTTTTTTGGATTGCGACTGCCATACAGAACAAACCTGCCATGGTGCAAATCAGCGAAATGCCGAAAAGACGGGCCAGTGCGCCTTCCATGGCAGCGTAAGAGAGCGCATTCGGCGCCCCGGCCAGAAATAAATGTCCTGCCGCGGGGAACAGGAAGTACGCGACGGCAAACACGCCGATCCCCAGCATCTGATGCGTGAGTGTAAGGAGCAATCCGGCGAAAGCCCATTTTTCAGCCCTTGATTTTTGCAGGTACAGGTACAGCCCGACGGTCCCGATCATTTCCAGGAATACCCCGAGAAATCCCCGCCCCGCCCACCACAGGTAGGCGTTGGAGGTGGTCAGTTTGGCGAACGCCGCGGGTGCTTCATTGGCTTTGAAAATGACATTCTCCTGCTCGATCAGCAGGTCGCCGAATGCAAATACAAGTCCTGCTATCCCCAGGCAATGCAGGGATACTACTATTCTGTTTTTCATGTACGTATTATTGGTTATTCGATGGGTAAATACCAGTTGATAAACAGGTTGTCGGGATCCCGGTAATCGGGCATTGTGTCGAATCTGAAGTACGACGCGCCGTGACGGTGTTGTATATTCGTTTGCTGTGCGAGCGTGTTGTTCACTTCGGAACTTACGGTTTCATAGTCGCGTACCTGACAGCAAAAATCATATCTCACATAACGGCCATCCAGTACGTGGGCTTCGAGAAAGGGGTCTTCAGGAAGCTCAAAACCGATCGGGACGATGGCAGCGTCATAGCGCGAGTCGCGGCTGCCCGTCAGGTGCGGGCATTCGTGCAGGATCGCATAATGGTGGAAATCCCCGGGCGATTTGTTAATCGACCTGATGTATTCGGAAACGTCTTTCCATATTGCGAATATGCCTTCCGAAAAATAATCGCCCCGCGATGCAAAAACCCGCGCTGCCTTGGATGATTCGCTGTTAATGACGCCTTTTGCGGAAATGTATTTGAGGGTCTGCAACGGAAAATTCTGCTGATGCTTCTTCGATTTCCGGTATTGAAGGGGCGACACCTCATATAACGTCTTAAATGCCCTTCCGAAAGAACTGTCGTCTTCGAAGCCGACCAGGTACTTAATCTCATGGACCGGCAACTGCGTCAGGGCCAGGAAATAGGCGGCGGTATGCAAGCGCTGCTCCTGAATATATTTGCCCAGGCTTATGCCCAACTCCGCGCTCAGTTTTTTCTGAAGGTGGAACGGCGAATAGCCTGTCACGTCCGCCAAAGTCTCCAGCGTAATTTTGCTGTCTAGATGGCTATTGATGTATAACAGGACTTCGCTGGTCATTTTTTGAATATTTATACCACAAATGTACACCGCCTGATTTACAAAAAATGTGCAGTTCTTGCTGTCGTGTCCGATGGTAATGCCCGAAACCTGCGCCAAACTGCTTCCGATTGGATACGATTGTAATGCGCGGCCAATATCTTTGCAGCCGGTTATACCCCCGACTCGTGCAATGATAGCTAAGTATGCAGATTGGATAGATCAAAAATATCCGCAAAACTACCTGATCCAAAAACCGGTGACCGGCTCTGTATTGCTATCTTTCTATTGCCTGTTGTTTTCGATTATTTACAGGCCCTTTGACCTGAGTGCGAAAGGGGAAATGAGTTTTGAGGCTACAATGTCGCTCTATACACTCGCGATGATTCCGCCGCACATATTGTTGATTTATACATTGAAAAGAACGAAGCTCTTCTCCGATCAGGCCCAATGGAGCATCCGAAAGGAACTTCTGGCGATTCTGCTGATCCTGACGGGGCTGGGTATTTTCGTGTTTGGTTTTGGTTTTATAGTGGAGGGGCCGTTGAACCGGTTGAACTTTGCCACCCTGATCGACTCCTGCAAGATCGTATTCCTGACATGCGCGATCCTATACGGTATCCTGACATTGATTAACCTGCGGTACCTGGACAGATGCCCGCGACCGTTAGCGGTGATTCCGGTGAGGAAACAGTCCGGATTCAATCCCGGCTGAAAGGCGAGAATTTTATATTGCCATTGTCGGACTTGCTCTACATTGAGTCGGATGGGAATTATGTTCCGCTATGCCGACAAAAACCAAAACAGCTTTCGGTATGAGGGCACCAGTCAGGCGCTGTACGGAGGCATCCGGTTTTCCAGGCAGAGGCTTTCCTCCGACGTTTCGTTAAGGATAGAACGGGCGGTGTTTGGTACCACCGACGGCAATGCACGGATGTTTATGGCCTTTCTGCCGAATATCGCCTTCCAATACCTGCCTAAGGAAGGCGCCGGTTTCAAAGCCAATTATCAAAAGGTGCTGGAATATCCCGGGTTGTATCAATTGAACCCCTTTCAAATGTTGGAAGATCCCAACAGCTACCGGAGCGGAAACCCGGATCTCAGGCCCGCCAACGTCACCCATGCAGGCGTGGAATACAACCGCTCGCTGGGTAAAAATTTTATGAGCTTTCGTGTGTTTTGGAATAATAGGAAAGGGCTATTCAGGATTTTGCCAGGTTCGATGAAGATGGGGTACTGCTCACCCGACTCTTCAATCTGGGAACCGTACAGCAGATGGGCGGCCAACTCACGGGTGCATTTTCCATCGGCAAGGCGATCCAGCTGCAAAGCTACGCGAAACTGTTCCGGGCGTTTACGAGCGCAGACGGCGACGTGGTAAACCGGGAACTGGAAAACCGGCAGAAAACGTGTCATGAATTGGCCCTGTCCGCGAGTGCGGCCCTGCCGTATCAGCTGATCCTGGCTGCCCAATTCACTTACAACAGCCGGGGCATCGATATGCAGAAAACGATCTCCGCGATCCGCTATATTTTGTATCTCTTCAAAAAAACTTTTCAAACGCTGTCAGGGCCGGTGTTACATTCGCCTTGCCGTTCGGGAAGACATTTACTTATCAGGCAGAGAAAATTCGGACGAATGCACTTTCGGGCGATGTCAAGAAAACGATCCAACTGACCACGCTTCCGGTTTTCCTCAAAGCGTCGTATGCATTCAGCAAAGGCGGAAAACGCAGGGAGGTGAATGTAAGTAATACCGATACCGGCGTGCGGCAGAAGAAGGGGTTTTAACCTTGCAGATTGCCCCTTCCTCCGGCCTGGTCAGGCTTGCTTGCGCAGGTACTTGGTTAGGATCACGATCAGCTGGCCATCGATCTTGCCCTCAATTTGTTCGGTATTGTCTTCCACAACCCGGATATTCTTTACTACGGTGCCCATTCTGGCGTTGAGCGAGCTGCCTTTTACGTCCAATGTGCGGGTGAGCACGACGGTGTCTCCGTTTTTCAGGATATTACCATTGCTGTCGCGGTGAACGGCCAGATCGTCGGCTCCCTCGTGGTCGGAACTTGCCTGGGCCCATGCGAGCATATCCTCGTCCAGGTACATCATATCCAGATTATCGGCGGCCCAGGTTTCATTTTTGAGGCGGCTCAGCATGCGCCAGGCCATAACCTGAACAGCCGGGACCTCACTCCACATCGCCTCGGAGAGGAAACCCCAGTAAGCGCTGTCCATTTCCTGTTCTCTTTCTATCTGCGAGCGGCAATTTTTGCATACGACAATCTCGTTGTCGGAGTAACCAACCGGCGGGACCTGATAAACGGAGATCTGCTGGTCGGATTTACATAGTTCGCATGCGTTGCCGCTTCTTTTTTCAAGTTTCAAATTCATATGGTAGTCAAAAATTATTTTCTCAATTGCATTATTCCTCCGACGGCGCGAGTTCTTTCAGCATTTCCTCCGATTGCCGCAGCTGACGTACATAAATGTTCCTCGCGAGGTCGAGGAACTGGTAAATCTCCCGGTCGGGCACATCGTAGTAAATGGTGGTTTTTTCCCTGCGGCTGCTCACAAACTTCATGACGCGCAATTTGGCCAGATGCTGGGAGAGGATCGATTGATCTGCTTGTATGACGGCCTGCAATTCCGTTACCGAAAGCGGGCCATCCCTGAGCGCGTCCAGTATCGCAAGCCGGACAGAATGTCCCAGCGTCTTGAAAAACTCGGCTTTATAGACATGTAGCGGACTATTCATTGATCTTGTTATATTAGAATATTCAAATATATGGGATTTTGTTCGGAATAGCTGCCGGCAGCCATCTGTCGATGCATTCATCCGTTCGACGGGCCAGCAACCGGCTGTGTATGTAACCGGTATGAAAATGAGTTGCTACGCAGTGGAAATTTGCATTTGAGATTCTATCTTTAGGGTTCAAGCCTCTTCATTTCCAAACCAATAACCTTGTTAGCCATGTTGTCTCATTACCTAAAAACCGCTTTCCGCCACATTCAGCGGCATTATGTGATCAGTTTGGTGAATATCGGTGGCCTGGCCATCGGGCTCACGGCGACTTTGCTGGTTGCTGCCTACGTCGCCAATGAGTATAGTCACGACCGTTTTCACAAGAATGGGGACCGGATTGTCAAAGTGGAATTCAGTCATAATGATGGCGAGAAGTCGTATACCATACCCTGGCTTTCGTATGGTTTCGGGCAGGCAATGAAGGACCAATGTGCCGAGGTGGAGCAGTTTGGGAGGATATCGGACCAGAGTTTTTACAGCCGGCTCGTGCAGAGTGATATCAGGCATAAGTATTATGAGGCCGGCTTTTTGGCGGCTGATAACAGTTTCCTGCAAATGTTCTCTTTTGAGTTTGTGAAAGGGGATCAAAAAACGGCATTGACCAAACCCAATACGGTTCTGCTGACGGAAAGCATGGCAGCCAAATATTTCGGCGACCAGGATCCCGTCGGCAAAACGATCACCTACGACAAAACACTAGTTTTTGAGATAGTAGGTGTTTTAAAGGACCTGCCACATAATTCCACCATCAAATTTGATTTTCTGAGTGACCTCACCTCGTTCCGGAACCGTGAAATACGGGAAATGGTGGGGGACACGAGCAAAAGCACGCTGAAAGAGCAGAACAGCTCAGTCGGCGCGATGGGGATGTATCATACCTATTTGCTGCTGCATCCTAACGCTTCGCGGGAAGCACTAACCCGGAAAATTCCGTCGCTGCTTTCTCCTTCTTCCAAAATAAAAGATGCCAAAGACAGCTACGACCTTTTCCCGTTGTTCGACATGTATTTTGGGAGAGACAACAAGTCGGCGAAACAAAAGGCAACGGTTTTTTCGTTCATCGGGTTGCTGATCCTGTCGCTGGCCTTGTGCAATTATGTGAACCTTACAACCGCCTCATCATCCAGCCGGGCAGGGGAGGTGTCGGTCAGGAAAGTGGTGGGAGGGCAGCGGATTGCGCTGATTTTGCAGTTCTACCTCGAATCGGTCATTTACGTTACGATCGCATTTGCATTGTCGGTAGGATTGTTTTTGGGTTTAAAGGACTACCTCTACAAGTCGCTGGAATTGCCTGTGGATGCCTCCTTTTTGAAAAACCCCTGGTTTCTTACTTCCCTCGCCGGCTTCTACATTTCGAGCATTCTTCTTTCCGGCGGTTATCCTGCCCTTCTTCTTTCGCGGCTCGCCCCTGGCCAGATTTTCAGGGGAGCCTACGGGACAATGGGTGGCGCAGCGCGGGCGCGCAAGGTTTTTACCGTTTTTCAATTCACCGTTTCGATTGCGCTCATTATCGGTTCTATTTTGATTACGAAGCAAATGCAGCTTTTTCAGCACAAAAACCTGGGCATTAACCGGGACAGAATCGTGACGGTGTTCCTGGACCATGAAGACGGGCTGAATAAACACTACCGGGAGATCCGGCAGAGCGTGGAGAATATCTCAGGCGTGGAGTCGGTCACTTCGTCCACTTTGCTGATGTATTATCCCCTGGGCAACAGATGGGAATTGAAAAAAATGAATAGTGATAAAACGGTGTATGTAAATTATTTCCCGGTTGATGAACAGTTTGTGGAGACCATGCAGATCAAATGGGTTGCAGGCCCGCGGACGCGTTCGGAAGGGAAAAAGAGGAACAGTGTTGTGCTGAATGAAACTGCGGCGAAGGAGCTGGGTATCGACATTAAGCATTACAACCAGACATTGAATTTAGGCGTGGGTATCCGCAGGGATTTAGTGGGGATTGTCAAAGATTTCCATTTCAGTTCGCTCACCGAGAAGATTGCCCCGATGGGTTTGGATATCGGTAGCGACAGCACTTTTAACGACTACCTGTACATCAAGCTCGCCCCAAACGCGGATGCCAAAAGTGCCCTGGCATCTATCGGGAAAATCTATAACCAGTTCAATACAAACCGGCCTTTTGAATACGCATTCCTGGACGACACGTACAACCGAATGTATAAAAACGAGGAAAGAACCGGCCGGATCGTCTATTGGTTTACCGGCGTGGCGATCGTTATTGCGTGTCTGGGATTGTTCGGGCTGACCACTTTCGCGGCCGAGCAGCGCCGGAAAGAGATCGGCATCCGGAAAGTGCTCGGTGCGACGGTTTTGAATATTGTGACCATGCTTTCCAAAGACTTTCTGAAACTGGTGGTCATGTCCGTTCTACTCGCCTCGCCGCTTGCGTACCTGGCTATGAAAAGCTGGCTGGAAGATTTCGCATACCATATTCCGATCAGCTGGTGGGTGTTTGCCCTGGCCGGGGTAGCAGGGTTATGCGTGGCCGTCGTGACCATCAGTTTTCAGGGTTTTAAGGCAGCCGCGGCCAATCCGGTTAAGTCGCTGAAAACGAATTGATGGTAATCTGGCCGAATAGGCATGCTACATGAATTTTCGGCAACGGGCCTGATTTACTGACGGGGTTAGGACAAGTACCACCTATATTGCGGGGATTTTTGGTGGTATGAAGTCCTTGATGAAAAAATACAATCTGCAACTCGGCGCGCTGATGGCGACGGTAGTGACCTTGTCGATCGTGCCCGTGCGACTTGCCGAAGGCCAGGGGGCCAATCTTGTAAGCCTGATCGGATCGGAAATTGTGATCTGGCTGATGTGTATGGCCACCTGGCTATCCAGCTACGAGACTTATTACAAGTTTCATTTACCCAAATGGCAGAAAATCGCTGTCGCGTTGCTGTTTTGCGCGGTGATTTCCAATTTGTTTTTCATGGCGTCGTTCCGCATGTTCGAGGACTACCCGCTCAAATCCATGCGTGAGCTTCCGCTCTGGATCATCACCATTCGTCTTTCTTTGCGGGGCCTCCTGCTGGGGCTAATTATGGTCCCCATTATTTTCCTGTTGGAAACCGAGCGCGAACGGCAGACGGAAGCATTAAAAAGAGAGAGAGACCGCGCCGCGGATGCCGAGCGGCAAAAGCATGTATTGGAGGAGCTCGTTTCGGAGCGGACGGCAGATTTGGAGGAGACGCTTTTGTTCCTGGGAGAGTCGCAAGAGGAGCTGGATCACCAGGTATACCTGCTTACCCGCGTGATTGCATCGATCGCCCATGATGTCCAGGCACCGCTGCAATTCATCGTCGCCGCTACGAAGCATACCGGTAAACTGATCGACAGCAAACAATGGGAGCAGGCGGCTGAATACAATCAGCAAGTGGAGCGGAGTTTAGGCGACACGGCTATGTTGATGCAAAACCTGCTGGAATTCGCCAGGGGCCAGATCCACAAGGGGGCTTTGCATTCCGCGGATGTAAACCTTGCGGCCGCGATGCGTGAAAAAGCCAGCCTGTTTGACCAGATTCTGAACTCGGGCGGCAACACATGGCGCATTTCCCTGAACGAAAATCTGACGGTTCATACCAACGCTCATTTGCTGGGAGTGATCCTGCACAACCTGCTGGACAACGCCACCAAAAATACCCGGGATGGGGAAATAGCCATATCCGGTGAGGTTGCCGGCGGCAGGCTGCATTTGTACATTCAAAACCCGGGTACCAGTGCGCTACCGGCTGGAATCCCACATCCCGACCGCCAGGGCAGCCCGGCGCAGCACATCACCCGTTTGGAGGGAGACGGTAACGGGCTTGGCCTGATTTTGGTAAGGGATATCGCGGCATTGCTCAATATCGATTTTACAATTGAAGCGGTTTCCGGAAAGGTAATCGCCAGGATGGTCTTCTCTGAATATTCCGGTTCCTAATGTAACGTATTAGGCTTCCTCCGGACAGTTCAGCCCGCGCGGGAGCATCTGATTTCTGGAATGATAAAAAAGGATGTTACCGGTTTTTGCACTTCTCTAATGTCAATATTGTACAATATTCTGATAAAATAGGCATAGTTTGAAAATGTCACCTCAGGGGCCAATATTTCATTTTTTCTTTTTGCATTATCAGATCTATTTATATTAATTTACCAGCGGTTGACTTGGTAAATTGTATTACATATTTAAATAATCCTATTTCTATCGACGTAGATTTACTTTTTTTCTTCGCCCCGGCGGAGTGACGTTTTTGCTTAATTATAGACGACATTCCGCATTTTGCCCCATTTCCGATCTCCTTCCCGCACGCTGCCCTCCCGCGTGGGATCGGTAGGATGTTATCAAATACCTAACTAAAACCAAAACTTGAAAACGCTATGTATGCTGCTACCTGAGGGCCGTCGGAGGCCTTGATTTCATTGTACTTTTTTCTTCAAACACTAACTAATCTATCTATGATGAATTTTTCTCTGCGTCTTTTTCGCCCCGGTGAAAGAAGCGCGAAAGGGCGGATGTCCTTTGGCATGAAAGGTTTGGGCGCTTTAATACTGTTTTGTACGTTTTTTCTGGGCCAGGCTTACGCCCAGGATATATCGCTGAAAGGGAAAGTGACCGACAGCAAAGGCAATGCATTGCCGGGGGTATCCATTACCATTAAAGGCACCAGCAAGGGTACTTCCACCGATATGGAAGGGAGCTATGCTATTTCCGCGCCACCGGCGTCTACGCTGGCGTTCAGCTTTATCGGCTTCACTACCAAAGAAATTACAGTCGGCAGCCAAACGACGATCGACGTGGTGCTGGCCGATGATGTGAAAGCACTGGAAGAGGTGGTGGTGATCGGGTATGGAGCCGTCAAGAAAAAAGATGTGACGGGTTCCGTCGTTTCACTGCAACCCAAGGACTTCAACAAAGGTGTGATTACGGCTCCGGATCAGCTGATTCAGGGCCGCACGCCGGGGGTGATGGTGATCAACAACACCGGGCAGCCGGGTGGCGCAACCACGGTGCGTATCCGGGGCAACTCTTCCATCCGCGCAGGTAACAACCCGCTGTTCGTATTGGATGGTATCCCGCTTTCGGGCAGCTCGGCGCGTCCGGGAGGAAGCGGCGGTTTCGGCTCGGATGGTGGTAACCCGCTGGCTTACCTCAACCCGAATGACATTGCCAGCATGGACATTCTGAAAGACGCTTCGGCAACGGCTATTTACGGTTCCCGCGGAGCGAACGGGGTGGTGATCATCACGACCAAAAGAGGTGCTTCGGGGGCGCCGACGGTGAGCATCAATGCTTCAACGGGCGTATCGAGCCTGTTGAGAAAACCCGAAGTACTGAATGCCGACCAGTTCCGGGAAGCCGTTCAATACTATGCGCCAAATGATGTGAAAGGGGCTGATTTTGGTGGAAATGTGAATGCATTCGATGAAATTACCCGCGTTGCCCCGGTTCAGAACTACTCCATGGCCATTACCGGCGGTACCGATAATGGTAAATACCGCGTCTCGGCAGGCTATATGGATCAGAAAGGGATCATCGAAACTTCGAGACTGAAAAAGTATACGGCGAGCATTAACAGCAGTTTCAGATTCCTTGAAAGCAAAAAGCTGGGACTTGATTTTAACGTGCTATTTACCCAGACCAACGAAAACCTCGCACCGATCGACGTGGGTGTAGGCTTCACCGGTAACGTGATTTCACAGGCGCTGACCTGGAATCCCACCCGCCCGTTACGCGTGAATGCGGACTCGCTCACGTACGTGAGCCCTACGACGATTAACCCCCTAACGTCGCTGAAAGCATACAAGGATATTGCGATCGTGAACACTACCGTGGCCAGCATTGCGCCTTCCTATAAGATTACCAACGACCTGGAATACAAGCTCGTGTATAGCATTACCCGCCAGACTGGTAACCGCAAGGGCCGGTATATTGCAGGATTGGTAGATCCGGCGCAAATCAGAAATGGTTTTGCATTTATTGGAAACAATTCCGAAACCAACCAGCAACTGACCCAAACCCTGAGCTACAACAAGGATATCAGCCCGTCGCTGAACCTGAATGCGGTAGCAGGTTACGAGTTCCTCGACTACGCGAATAGCTGGAATTCCCTGAGCGGCAGCGGCTTTACCTATGTTGGCCTGGATTTCTACGATTACCTGAATTACTCGGTAGCGAGCAACCGCGGGATTAATTCCTTTAAATCCCCTACCAACCAGTTGCAGTCGGTATTTGTACGCGTGGGATTGAATTACCTCGATAAATACCTCTTCACCGGAACTGTGAGAAGGGACGGCTCGACCAAATTTGGGGAAAATAACAAATATGCCAATTTCCCTGCGGTAGCCCTCGCCTGGAATATTTCAAATGAAGCTTTCCTGAAAGGGAATAGCACGGTAAACAACCTGAAACTTCGCCTTGGTTGGGGTAAAACCGGTAACCGCGAGTTTGACTCAGGCGCTTCGCGTGACCGGTATGTGTTTGGTACCCAGAGTATCAGCCAGGCCAACTTCGGAAACCCCGACCTGAAATGGGAGACTTCCGAAACTTTCAACGGAGGGATTGATTTTGGTTTGTTCCAATCGAGAATCGTGGGTTCGATCGACGTATTCAACAAGAAAACGACCGATGGTTTGTTTGAAAGAACGCTGGCACAACCTGCCCCAAGCGGAAAGATCTGGGTGAACCTGGATGGCGAGGTAGTCAATAAAGGTGTGGAAGTAGCGCTGACCGGTACCGTGCTGGAAAACAAAGATTGGACCTGGAACATTTCGGCCAATGCTACTTATCTGAAAAACAGCGTTTCAGGCCTGCCAGGGTTTTATGAAACTGCTGCATTGAGAGGACAAGGCTTCTCGGGCGTTTTGGGACAAAGAATGGTAAGCGGCCAGCCGCTGAACGTTTGGTACCTGGCGAAATTCGCCGGCCTGGACCCTACCACCGGAACCAGTATGTACGAAGGTGCAGATGGCCAGGTGGGTACTTCCGTGGATCCCGCCCAGAACAAGTTTTACGTGCATAGCCCTAACCCCAAATACCTGTTGGGTTTCTCTACGGACGTGACTTACAAGAAATTCTCGGCGGTTGTCAACATGAACGGGGCATTCGGGCATTACCTGTTCAACAACACTTTTGCGACGGTGCTGGGTATCAATAACCTGTCTACCAAAAACATCGCGAAAGACTTCTTTAACAAGGATATCAAGGAAGCCACTTCCAACTCGGCGGCGCCTTCCACCCGGTACCTTGAAAAAGGCGATTACATGAAAATGTCAAACGTTACGCTCAGCTACCGGGTCGGCAACATTGGAAAGGCTTTCAAGAACCTGAACATTTCGTTGACGGGCCAGAACCTCTTTGTACTGACAGGCTACAAAGGTTTCGATCCTGAGGTGAACACCGACGGTTCCAGCGGAGGCATTCCTTCCCTGGGGATCGAGTACATTCCGTACCCTTCGGCAAGGACGTTCCTGTTGGGCGTCAACTTTTCACTGTAATTCATCAAAAACAAAGAATCTATGAAACTCAAATCATATTGTGCGGCAATTCTCAGTTGCAGTATGCTGCTTTCCTGCACGGATCTGGACGAAAAACTGGGCAGCGCATTGGAAAAAGGAACGACGGGGAACATCAATCCCGCCGAGTTGCTGATCAGCGCCTATTCTTCATTGAATGGTCCTTACCAGCAGGATAACCGCTGGTGTTTGCAGGAGCTTTCCACGGACGCGGCGGTTGCGCCCACACGCGGGGGCGACTGGGACGATAATGGTACCCACCGGGCCATTCACCTGCATACCTGGAACGCCGATAACTCGTACATGAGCAACACATTCGGCGGGTTGCTGACGGCGATCTATCAGTCGTCCAACGTGTTGCGCTATGCTCCTTCGCCCCAGCAAGCGGCCGAGGCGAGATTTATCCGTGCGTTGGCGATGTTCGATGTGATGGATTTGTGGGGTGTTGTGCCTTACCGCGAGAGCCTCGAAGATTTCCGTGAGTTACCTAAAACGCTCACCTCGCAGGAAACGATCGATTTCATCATTTCGGAAATGAATACCATTATGAAAGACCTGCCGGATGCGGGTCAGGCGTATGTGGCCAACAAGAATGCGGCGAGAACATTGCTGATGAAAGTGTACCTGAACAAGGGCGCGTTTTTGAACAGGCAAAGCCCCAAGTTCGACGCGGCTGATATGAGCAAGGTTATTTCCCTCGCCAATGAGATCACGGGTTATACCATTTCGGCGCCGGGTAAGTATTTTGACAATTTTGCGCCGGACAACAATGTGAAATCGACCGAGAACATTTTCACGCTCTATAATGAAGAAGGCGTACGTGGCGGCGGTGTGGACCGGGCTTACTGGACGGTGTCGCATTATAACATGACTCCCGGTGGGTGGAATGGATGGGCGACGCTTTCCAACTTCTACGATAAGTTTGCGGCAGGTGATGAAAGAAGGGGTATCTACTACAACTATCCGGCGGATACCACTTCCAACCGCACGAAAAATTACAAGATCCAGAACGTAGGTTTTCTGGAAGGTCAGCAATATAGCTGGGTGACCAACAAGCCCCTTAATGCGAGGAACCCGGCCACGCAACCTTTGGTGTTTTCAAGGGATATCACGATCCGTACGAGCGGTGCTACTTTGGAAACCGCCGGGATACGTGTGATCAAATATCCGTTCGACTATGCTTCAAAAGGACAGCGTAACAACGACTGGGTAGTGTACCGGTATTCGGATGTGCTGCTCATGAAAGCCGAGGCCATTCTACGTGGCGGCACACCGGGTGCGGCAGCCGATGCCCTGGCGATTGTAAACTCGATTCGTACCAACCGTGGCGCAGCCAACCTCACTGCATTGACTTTGGATAATCTCCTGGACGAACGCGGCAGGGAATTGTACTGGGAAGGTTGGAGAAGACAGGACCTGATCCGCTTCGGCAAGTTCCTGCTGGCGGGGCAAATCAAACCTGCCGATCCGGACCCGAAAACGCTTGTTTACGCAATCCCGAGCCCGCAAATCGCGGTTAACAATAACCTCAAACAAAATCCGGGGTATTGACAACACTCGCTCCCATTTCACCGAAGCCCGGCAAGCCCAGTGTTTGCCGGGCTTCGGTGTTTAATATCACACCTTTGTTTTCTTTCCAATTTCTTCCGCCAGGCCGATGAGAATACCTTCTGCCCCCCGGATGTAGCAGAGCCGGTACGAATCCTGGTACTGAACCACTTCGCCTACCAGCTGGGCGCCGTGCCTCGTAAGCCGGGTTACCACTTCATCAATGTCTTCTACGGCGAACATCGCCCGCAGGTACCCCAATGCATTCACCGGTGCATTCCGGTGGTCGGACGCAATGGGAGGCGTGAGGAATCTCGACAGTTCGATCCGGCTATGGCCATCCGGGGTTACCATCATGGCAATCTCGACGCGTTGCGAGGCCAGGCCGGTAACACGCCCGGACCATTCGCCTTCAATGGTGGCGCGCCCTTCAAGTGTCATACCCAGTTCTGTAAAAAACGAAATGGCATTGTCGAGGGATTCCACAACGATGCCGATGTTATCCATTCTTAATAACTTGTTGCTCATAGGTGTAGCTGCTTAAAGATTGAAATACGATTTTCAAACAAACCCATTTTTCCACTTTTGTGCAATCGCCATGGCAGTTTCAAGCATATACGGAGCCCAGTTTTCAACTTCCCAAGCGTTGTTGCGCAGATCGGAGGCACGGAGCATGGCATGGGCTTCACTTACGTTGGCGGCTGTTTCCAGGATATGCGATAATTGCATTTGCTGCTTGTACAAATCGGGGTCTTCCAGTGGCACGGGGTGCGCAGGCCCCGCCAATGGTGCAAACAGGTGTGCGGGGATGGGAAGCGATTTTCGTGCCAACGATTTGACAATGCTGTCCATGCGCAGAAAATCAGACTGGAAAGCCACCTGACTGGCTTGCGTTTCGAGCGCGGTGCCCATTTGTTCGAGCACCACAAATTTGAGATTGGGGCATTGGGGAATTGCTTTGGCCAGGAATTCAAATACCGCCTCGGGTACCGATTCATCGTGTGTGTCCCGGCGTACCGGCTTGCGTGCGGGCGTGAGCGTATCGTCCCAGCTTCCGCCCGAAATGTGGATTTCCCGCACTTTGTTGAGCGGGTAGAGCCTCAAAATATCCGCAAAATCGATGCCGAAATTGTGAACCTGGCAGTAAATGTTGTGTAAGTCGAGAATGATGAATCCGTTGACAGCTTCTACCAGCTGATCTAAAAAGGTCCCGTGTTTGCTAACTTCTTCAATAGAATAGGAGAAAGCGAGGTTTTCCAGCCCAACCGGGCATTGGCATGCGTCCTGGATCCTTTGCAGGCGGTCTTTCCCGAGCGCGAGCGTCGCGGGAGTAAGCGGAATGCTGATAGGCGCGCCTTTATGGAAATCTTCGCCCGTCATGAAACCGAAATGCTCGGTAATGTGCTCGAAATTAAATTCGGCGGATAGCTTTTTAAGCCTGGCGAGCCATTCCTCCTGCCCGGGCGACCATTTGCCGGAAAACAACGAAAAGTATACGCCGTGCCCGATCAGCCGGTGATGGCTGCTGAATTCGCTTACCAGATCGGTAAACCAGGTGGGGATTTCCCCGAATTTGTAAAGTGTATCAAAAGACCATTCAATGGCCTCCACTTTTTCCTGTTCAAACAAAGGCAAGGCCGCCTGCAAAATATGGGTATCCAGATTGCAGGCGATCGATGAGTAGATTTCAGCCATGGGTACGCGGCATCACCCCATTCCGCAGGCCGGGCAAGGGTCCACAGTTTTGTTTTTGGTCGTTTTTTCGCCGTTTGGTCCCACAGCACTGTCTGTGCAGGCGGTGGCAAGTGCAGTAACAGTAACCGCAACAGCTACTGCCTGTAATACTGATTTTGAAATTCTCATAAGGGATCTGTTAAGGTGAATCAGGGAATACATGGGAAAGATGTAATTGAAAAGGATTTGGTTGTAACCGCTGATGATTAAAATCCTTCTGTTCCGAATATCCTCGTCCCGCTGATCAAAGACACCAATCTGGTGTTAGAAAATGTCAATTCGCTACTTATTTACTGAGTTGAATTATAGCATCTTTGGCCTGTTAATCATCACTATTCGAATATTGATATGGTTCGTGATATAATGGCAGGTGTTGGCCTTGGTTTACCATTTTTCATCAGACAAAAGGGGATATGAGCTTGCGGAACTTTACGAGGTATTTTTTCGGAATTGCGATACTGGTAGGTTCGGCTGTTTCGTGCTTTCAGTGCATTCATACGAAAAAAGGCGGAAGGGGCTCTGACGAGGTTTCGTATAGTTTCCAGGTAAGGCCCATTCTTTCCGACAAGTGCTTTGCATGTCACGGGCCCGACGCCAAGCACCGCGAAGCAGGGTTGCGGCTGGATGTCGCGGAAAGTGCCTATGCGAAGCTCCGGGACGGGAAGGGATTTGCCATCGTACCCGGCAATGCGGAAGCGTCGGAAGTTTACAAAAGGATTATTTCGGTTGATGCGGATTACCAGATGCCCACGCCGGAGTCCCATTTGGGGCTGCTTACGAAAGACGAAGTCGAAGTATTGAGAAAGTGGATTTCGCAAGGCGCTCAATACGAGAAACACTGGGCGTTTGTGGCCCCGAAACAAAGTGCATTACCGGAAGTCGGCGATGAAAGCTGGCCCAGAAATGAAATAGACTACTTTACCCTCGCCAGAATGGAGGAAGTAGGGTTGGAGCCAAACGAACCTGCGGGACAAGAGCAACTGATCAAGAGGCTGTCGCTGGACCTTACCGGTTTGGCGCCGTCCCCGCAACTTCAAAAGAAATTCCAGGACCGCGATACGGAACAGCGTTACGAAAAAATCGTCGACGAGCTCCTGAACCAGCCGTCCTACGGAGAGAAAATGGCCGTGCATTGGCTCGATATTGCGCGTTACGGGGATTCGTTTGGATATCAGAACGATCATTCCAGAACGCAATGGCCGTGGCGCGATTGGGTGATCCATGCGTTCAACAGGAATATGCCCTACGACCAGTTCGTGACCTGGCAGCTGGCAGGCGATATGCTACCCAATGCCGGAAAGGAGCAGATTTTGGCCACGGCTTTCCTGCGAAATCATAAGTATAATGAAGAGGCCGGCATCATTCTCGAAGAGTACCGCATTGAATACAATCTCGACAAAACCAAGACAGTTAGCTCCGGGCTGATGGGACTGACGGCGGAATGTGCGCAGTGCCATGATCACAAGTATGACCCGATCTCCCAGGAAGATTACTACCGGTTGTTTGCCTTTTTCAATAACTCCAAAGAAAAGGGACAGGACAAAATCCAGGGTGGAGTAGCCGTGGCGCCCATCCTGGAAGTGACCGATGCGGAACGAAAAAGCGTGCTGAGTTTTATCAAGAGCGCCGACACCAGCACGATCTGGCTTTCGGTCATGAGCGAAAATGACACGCTCCGTCCTACCCACGTGCTCAACAGGGGCGTGTACGATGCCCTAGGAAAGGTTGTGACGGCGAGTGGACTGAAATCGGTGATGCCGTTTGACACCACCAGGTACGCAAGAAACCGTCTGGGCCTGGCAGGATGGATGTTTAATAAAAACAATCCGCTTACGGCGAGGGTATTTGTGAACCGGATCTGGCAGGAGTTTTTCGGGCGCGGGATCGTCAAAAGTGCCGGCGATTTTGGAATGCAGGGAGATCTGCCCTCGCATCCCGCATTGCTCGACTGGCTCGCGGTGGATTTCATGAACCACGGCTGGAATGTGAAGCGCCTGGTAAAGCAAATCGTTACCTCCGCCACCTACCGGCAGTCGTCCAGACTCACCGACGCAAAAAAGGAGAAGGACCCCGAGAATATTTACCTGTCGCGCGGGGCGCGTTACCGCGTGCCTGCGGAGATGGTGCGCGACATTGTGTTGTCGACCAGCGGCTTGCTGAATCCCGAAATAGGTGGGGCGAGTGTGAAGCCATACCAACCTAAGGGCCTTTGGGAAGGCAGCACAGCCAACCGGGGCGACCTCACGAAATATGTGCGGGACACGGCCGGGCAACTCTACCGGCGCGGCTTGTATACGTTTGTCAAAGTGACGTTGCCGCCGCCTGCGATGATCGTCTTCGACGCCAGTAATCGGGACCATTGCGAAGTAAAACGGCAAAAAACCAATACGCCGTTGCAGGCGCTGATCATGCTGAACGACCCAGCAGTGCTGGAAGCTTCGCGCGTGCTAGCCGAGCGGACCGCTGGCGGGAAAATGCCGGTAGAGGAAAAAGTACGGCAGCTGTTTCAGCGGATTGTGTGCCGCAGGCCGACAGAGAAGGAAGTAGACTTGCTGGTAGGCTATTACCATTCCGAACTTGCCAAGTTCTCGAAGGACCAGCAAAAGGCCGTGAAGGTACTGAATGTGGGAGACTTCGTACACGAAAAAGGAGTACGAAAGGATCAGGCCGCTGCATTGATGCGGGTCATCAGCACGATTTACAATATGGAAGAGACGATTACGAAGAGTTGAAAAGGCTTTAAGCTATAAGCCTTAGGCTATAAGCGGTGTTCAGTAAGCATAGCCAGGGGCTTATAGCCGGTTGCAAAGTTGAAACATTATAAAAAGCTTACGGCCTGCGGCCTAATGCTTACAACAATAAAATATGGAAAAGCCCATTTTTGATTTTGGAATGAATATCAACCGGAGGCATTTCCTGTCCAAGATGAGTCTTGGCCTTGGAAGTGCCGCGCTGGGCTCCCTTTTAATACCCGATATTTTCAAGGGAGGTGAGGAAACGAGCGTCAACGATATCGTATCCGGCTTGCCGCATTTTGCGCCCAAAGCCAAACGGGTTATCTATCTCTTTCAAAATGGCGCGCCCTCTCAGTATGAATTGTTCGATCACAAGCCGTTGCTCAATAAAATGTTTGGGAAGAACCTGCCGGAATCGGTGAGGGGAGGGCAGCGGCTGACGGGCATGACGGCCAATCAGACCAGTTTCCCATTGGCCGGATCGATTTTCAACTTCGCCCGGCATGGTCACTCGGGCGCGTGGGTAAGCGAATTGCTCCCGCATATGGCCAGGATCGCAGACGACCTCTGCTTCATTAAGTCGATGAATACCGATGCGATCAACCACGATCCTGCCCTAACGTTTTTCCAGAGCGGGGCGCAGGTGGGGAGCCGCCCCAGCATGGGTGCCTGGCTCAGTTACGGCCTTGGCAGCGAAAATCAGAACCTGCCGGCCTTTTGCGTGCTGCTGTCGCGCGGGATCGGTAACGGGCAAGGGGTGTATTCCAAGCTATGGACGAACGGCTTTCTCGATTCGGTGCACCAGGGCGTGCAGTTCAGCAGCGGTGAAAATCCCGTGCTCTACCTGGGCGATCCCGACGGAATGGACCGTAGCGAGCGGCGCGAAATGCTCGACAAGCTCGCGAAATTGAACGAAGGAACCTTCGCCGAATACCAGGATCCGGAGATCGTAACGAAAATCCAGCAGTATGAAATGGCGTTCCGTATGCAGGCGGCCGTTCCCGAAATTACGGATATGAGCAAGGAGCCGGAGTCGATCGTCAAATTGTACGGCCCCGACTGCCTGGTGCCCGGCACTTATGCGGCCAATTGCCTTCTGGCCCGGAAACTATCCGAGCAGGGAGTGCGGTTCGTTCAGTTGTACCACCAGGGATGGGACGGGCATTCCAATCTGCCGAAGGAGATCAAGGCGCAGTCGATGGATGTGGACCAGGCGTCGGCAGCACTGGTGACGGACCTGAAACAACGGGGGTTACTGGACGAAACCCTGGTGATCTGGGGCGGGGAATTTGGCAGGACGAACTACTGCCAGGGCAAATTTTCGAGAGAAGATTACGGCCGTGACCATCACCCGAGGGCATTCACGATCTGGATGGCCGGTGGTGGTATTAAGCCCGGGATTTCCTACGGGGAGACCGACGATTTCGGCTACAATATCATTAAAGATCCGGTGCATGTTCATGATCTGCATGCCACCATTCTCAACCAGCTGGGCCTCGATCATGAAAAACTGGTTTTCAAGCACCAGGGCCGGCGTTACCGTCTGACGGACGTGGCGGGCAAGCTGGTGAAGGGGATCATCGCCTGAGGGTGGTTATCTTGTGTAGGTCGGGATAAACTCAATTCCCGTATCGTACGGGATTTTGGGTACTATGGCGAAAACGTAGTCTATTCCACCAACCGGCGTCGACCAGTACCGAAGGTCTGCGGTAATGGTCAGTCTGTTGCGTGCGCAGTTGGCCGTAACATTTTGAGCCATTACAGAAGCACGCGTGACGTTTTCGATACTGATTACGATCAGACTTTTGGTTGTGAAATCGATTTTTTTCTTTAAATAACTGATGAACAGTTTTTGGAATAATTCATCATCGCTCTGAATGATTTCATAGTTAATATCGAAGTTTCCGGGATCTTTCAAACGAGCCCCGGGATTTAAGTCTTCATTCAATAATTCGAATTTTACGACACCGTCCTCACATTTATGTATATAGGGTTCTTCTTCCTTGCATGAATTAATAAGGATAATCAGAATGCCTATTACAAGTGCCTTTGAGCTTCGCATAAATGCTTGGATTGGTTAGTCTTAGAGCTGTTCTGATAATTGTTTATTTTGAATGCACGATTTGTTTGTATAAAACAAAATCATGAACGATAATATTGCCATTGTGGACAATATTATCATTCACGAAAAGAAATGAACTGAAAATGAACTACTGTTATAGAAATAGTAACTTAATCACGGGTTTTAGCTCTTCAAAACTCAGGATCGTCCAGGGGATTTGGCGTGGATAAAATATCACATATTGAGTCGGTAATAAAACGCAAATTGTTGTGGCTGCCAGGTAAAGATACTTTGTATTCCGAGATTTTTGCTTTTCAATAATGAATGCAGAGATAATCAATAGTGGAAACGCGTAAGTCAGGCTTCGTGATATGTCGAACACAGCATATGCTACCAGTATGTGGCCGGCCATGAGTAGCAGCATTAACAAAGACAGAAATGTATTTCCCTTTTTGATCAACAATCCGACGGCAAAAAGATACAAGATCCAGAAGCCCTCGAAGGCCAGGAAAACTCCGGAGAGCCTGTGCTTAAACTGGTAGGGGACAAGTCCGAGCTCAACGCCCGATCCGGCGCCGGTGGGGGTGTGTAGATTGAATTGAGTTGATAGTAATATTCTGATTATCAGGTAAAATATACCAACAAACAAGACGGTCGAAGATGTTTTTTGCAGCCAGTCTTTCTTACCTTGAAATCGCGGGAACGAATTTAGCTCAAAATCCGACTCCGAAAGCAGGTGGAAAAGATAGACCGAAGCCAGCGCGATAACAGCCCGTTCGTCTGTCCAGCATGCCAATGTTAATGATAGAAAAACCCCGACGCGGTTTTTGAGGAACATCCCAAGGGTAAGGAAGAAATAGGCGAAGGCATCGAACCAAAAATCATAATCCCAAAAGAAAGCCTTTGCAAGGTAAATAGTGGCGCTTCCCGTGATAAATAGCAAGACTTTTATAGTAGATAACCTCCTCAAAAGTATCTTGGTTAACATAAAGAGGAATGGGACCAACAGCGCCGATTGAATCAAATAGATCATGACTATGCCTAGGCCATTTGAGCCAGCCGTTACGCCAAGTAGCCGGGCGAGTAATGGCACGGTAAACCTGAAATCTATCTTTCCGCCATGTGTTTCCTGATCCGCTCGTACTGCTGATAAAGGATCTGATACTTTATCGAAGAAGTAAGCGTAGTTCACTCCCAGGTTGTGATCAAACATCAATTCCAAATACCTCGGATAGGTGAATAGCAATACAATGCCAAAAACGATAATCGAAGTTATCATTATCCTACGATCAGAACTTAGGCATTTTATTAATGTATCTTTATTGAGAAGGCGTTTTATTGAATAATCGGTTGTTCGTTTTTTGAACGATTTGGCAGATACCGGAAGGGTTTCAGGGGCTGAACGAAACGGAAATGCTTGCTGCATGAAGTATATCCTGAGGATGAATAACTGGGTTCAGTTGTAGAGACCCAATTAACGGTTCCGACAGTTGCCTGTATGCAATATATTTTTTGAATTATTTAATATTTCGAAATGACCTGCGCATTCTTTTACAAACCGCAACCAGCGCCCGCATCGAACCGGACCATAGCTCTTCAAGGCAAGGTGACTATCAAGCGTATCGCTCCGGCACCCGCCGGTTCCAACAAGTATATATTAAGGAAAAATCTGGTACCTGAATCGGGAGGAAGGCCTGTCGGTGAATATGATAGCCGGGCAGGTTTTTTTGAGCTTGAAAAGGACGAGGATCTACCGCAGGTGACCATCGATATCCCGGTCGGTGGCACGTACACCTATGATGTCACCTACGATTTCTCCGGTCGGTTCAATTACAATGGTGATTACCTTGACTATCCCTTATTTTCCAATTATTACCTGTTGGTACAGAATGTGAAAACTTCGCAAAAACTACGGGAAGCACCTTATAATTATCAATGGTACAGAGACATTGCGGAGGCGAGGATGTCCTTTAACCCGAAAGTTGTTCCGCACGTATGCGTTCCATGTCGGCAATCCCGATAAATTTATAGCCGCTTTTGTATATATTACCTGCTTGCCGCTGGCGTTTTCGATCAGCGGCCCATTGTCTTAATTAAATATTCCAGGCCCGGCTATGAACCCAACTATTGGATCCATGAAGTCATTCGTCATCGCGACAGTCGCTTTTTTAATATGCTTTCCCCTTCTTATTCAAGCGCAATCCGATACCTATGAAGTATTTGCCATCCAATTCGCTGGCACCGACAAGCAGTTTTACGAAGCCGAATGGGCCAGCGGAGGCGGGAAGGATGTGCCGGTACCAATCAGTTTCATGTTTTGGTTATTGAAGGGGAAAAATGGCCGAAACATCCTCGTAGATGCCGGGTTCATGCCGGAAAAGGTTAAAGAAGAGGAATTTTTCAAAATTGCCGGCTATATCCGGCCCGATTCGGCATTGTTGAAAATGGGCGTGAAGCCCGGGGACGTAAGCGATATTATTCTCTCTCATCCGCATTGGGACCACCTCGGCGGCGCGGCGCTGTTCCCGAATGCCACGCTGTGGATGCAAAAGGATGATTTCGAGGGATTCGTGGGGACGGCCTGGCAGAAGGATGGGCGCAAGGGCGGGTTTGCCCAAAGCGACGTCCGTATGGTCATAGACCTCAATCTGGTGGGAAGGCTTAGTCTGATCGCCGGGGATAACAAGGAAATACTGCCGGGCGTGACGGTTTTTACGGGCTCGAAACATACCTATGACTCGCAGTATGTGATGGTCAGCAATGGTAAGGAGAAAGTGGTGATTGCTTCGGACAATATCTGGATTTATTACAGCCTCGATCACCTGACGCCCCCTTCGCCGGGCGGTACAACCGATCCGCAGGGTTATGTCGACGCCATCAGGCGCATGAAAACCCTGGTAAGCGATCCGAAATACATCTTGCCGGGCCACGATTCGAGGGTGTTCGAGAAATTTCCGAAAGTCGCTCCGGGCATCGCTGCGATCAGATAGGGCGGCTCACCCGAAGCCCATCCCTATAACACAAGCCCGAAACCCATGCGGAAGTAACCCAGGTAGCGGCGCGAGTTTTCGTTGACTTTTAGTAGATTATGGCTAAACCCGGCAGATGCATCGATGAATGCACTGCCAAACACAACCTGTTGGAAACCGGCGGCGGCACCCAACCCGAGGTGGCGCTTGCTTTTCCCCTCGCCGAAATAGGTTTCGCTGTGATAGAAGAGGTGATGGACATATGGGGCAACGTAAAGGCCCGACAGGTTGTTTCCGCCGGTCCCTTGCCGTATCGCCTTTTTCTGGTCGGTATAATAGCGTAAATGTAAGGTCGATTGCAGCTGATAGTCGTTCGAAGCATGCCTGGCCCCCGGTGCGGGATAATCCCTGGATACAATGCGCATGTAATTCACTGAAAACTGCGTATTCAGGGAGAATGGGCTGCTTTTCAGCTTCCGCTCATAGGCGAGACCAATGCTTCCGTTGGAGTAATCGGGTGAAATATAAACGGTAGGCCATTGCAGCTTCCAGAGTTGTTGTACAAAATCGTCGCAACGCAATACCTCGCAAAAGAGCTGGTTTTTCTGCCTTTTCCAATCCCCGAAAGCGAACCCCATGCTCGTGCGGGAAGCGATTGCGATGCGGGAGGACTTGCTAAACTCATAAGCCAGCAACAGGGGGGAATCGTCTCGCCGGAAGTCCTGGTAGTAAAGCCCGATGCCCAGTTCCAGCCGGCCCCGGTTCAGAAAGCGCCTTTGCAGGCCGAATTCCAACCCGAGTTTTTTCAACTGGTTATTCACGACCTCCTTGCCCCATTGCCGCTCGCCGACTACGGCCAGAAAATTCCCTGTGAAGTTGTTGCTCCCCGTCCCTTCCCTTATCCGCCGGCGCATGTCATAGTACCACCGGCCGTAAACTTTGGCTGAAATCAATCCTTCCATTCCGGCATTGTCGCCCCAGCCCGCGCTGATGCCCATGTCTGTACCCACCGACCACGACGGCAGTACCTTGTACTCGTACCCGAGCTCGACCTGCGTGGTATTATTGGCGGTGTTTTCAACGCTGAAAATGTAGTTGGGCGTAAATGCAAGTCCCAGTTTCAGCATATGGCGCGTCGGCACCTTGGTCATGAATACATTCTCATACCTGTCTACAAACCGCTGTTTCACAAATGTTTCCCTTGATTCTTCCTCGGCGTAAGTAACGCGGATAGAATCCTGTGCATTGGAAATGCGGAATATGTCTAAAAACAGTACAAAAAACAGCAGCCTCATGGATGGTAAAGTTACGGATACGATTTGGATCAGCTTTCGTACCAAAGAGGCGCCGGCAATAGGGGATGGTTGTATGAGGATGGGAAAACATCATATCCCAATAGCAATAGAAGCGTCTTGTTAAATAGCGATTGTGAATTTTGAAAAACATTAAATTTAATTGAATATTGAAATGAATAGAAGGTTATTGGAATGAATCAGCCTTTTCGAAACGCCATGAGAAACATCGTTCCTTTTCTGAACATTGTGTTGATTTTCCTGATTGCGAGCCGGGCAAATGGCCAGCAGATATATGACTTTTCCCGACGGAATATTGATGCCCATATCGACTTGATACCACTTGGATTTCCCGATCCTTCGATCCGGTTTGGGTCGGAAATGATGTTTGGGAACCGCTGGGCGGCCGGGCTTAATTTAGGCGTGGGGGTGCGGATACCATTCACTGAGGCACTGGGACTTCGCCAGCAAATGTGGGAGAAAGGAAAATACAAACTTTTTGAAGTGAGGCCCGAAGTGAAATTCTATTGGTTAAAACGCGAGCGCAGTGGTTGGTACATGGCAGCCGAAGGATTGCTTTCAACCATGAGTGGAACAACTGGAAAGAGCTATCATCTCCAAACTAATAACGATACGCTGCAAGTAAATTTTGATTACGCCGACTTTTCTAAAACCAAAGTTGGTGTAACGGGTAAGCTCGGTGGCCGAATATTCGTTGGGCGACGTATAACGCTCGATCTTTTTTCAGGAATTGGTTTGGCGCGTGTTAATTCAAATTTCTCTAATTACAAAAACAAAAGCATTAGCAGATCGGACCCATTCTTTGAGGGCGAAAATTACGTGGCCGGAAAAAGAATCGTCGCACACTTGTCGGCCGGGCTGAGAATTGGCATGCTGCTTTGGTCCGAAGAACCAAAGTAACTTTTGGTGTATGATCAGGCCGATCGAATTAATTCG